>Ga0163162_10000023_pt1 | contig 193395 bp, 152 predicted proteins | sample S55metaG_FD_115310 | JGI IMG/M metagenome (GOLD analysis project Ga0163162, IMG submission 115310) | Switchgrass rhizosphere microbial communities from Kellogg Biological Station, Michigan, USA - S5-5 metaG | ecosystem: Host-associated > Plants > Roots > Rhizosphere > Soil | place: USA... | reverse complement strand
TGCCTTACCGTCCAATCGTGTTGATAGCGATGAGGCTACGCCTCACTACTGGAGGCGCGCGATTACCAGTCCGAGATTTCTTCCAACCAGTGGTCCTTTTTCCTCGCCTCTTTCGCGTTACTTAGTGTAGCCAGCAAAGGCAAATGCTTTTGCGGAACGGCTCATTAAGTTGACGTTATCTGGAAGGAGCACATCCCATGTTTGACTTAAACGGATCACGCAGGTCGCTCGTTTTCGCAATCGTTCTTCTGGCTTCCTTTTCCTCGCTGGCTTACGGACAGCAAAAGCAAAGCGAGACTTTGCCGGCTGGGAAGCCGGTGACCTGGCGCGATCCCGGCGACATTGCCAAACGCGACTTGCGGTTCGGGCCCGGCTCGGCTGAGCTGGCGCCGCTCACTCCATTTACTTTCGTCGAAGAAGTTAAAACCGGCGTCTCCCCGAAATTCAAAGTGAAGGACGCGCGCGGCGTGGTCTGGTCCGTGAAGTTGGGCGAGGAAGCGCAGGCCGAGACGGTCGCCACGCGCCTGGTGTGGGCGATGGGGTACTTCGCCGATGAAGCGTACTATTTCGATCGCGTCGAAGTGTCAAACCTGCCGCGGCTCACGCGTGGTCAGAATTTCGTCGAAGGTACAAACATCGTTCGCGGCGCGCGGTTTGAGCCGAAGCGGAAAGACGTTCAGCGCGGCGCGACCTGGGACTGGTTGGAAAACCCGTTCGTTGGTCAGCGCGAATTCAACGGTCTTAAAGTAATGATGGTGTTGCTGGCCAATTACGATACGCGGCTGGACAACAATCAGATCTACACGGCGAAGAATGCCGAGACGGGCGAGCTCGAAGCCCGCTACGTGGTCAACGACATCGGCGCAACGTTCGGTCGCGTCGGCGGTCTGGGTGGCAAGCGCGTGAAGAACTCGCTGGAAGATTTTCGCGCCGGCAAGTTTGTGGTCGGCGTCGAAAACGGCATGGTCAACTTTGATTACAGCACGAAGCCGAAGGGCGCCGGTGCGTTCGCTTCCTTCTTCAATCCCGGCTATGGCAAGCGCCAGGCTAATAAAGAGAAGGCCATGCGCAGCGTGCCGGTGGACGACGCGCGCTGGATTGGTTCGATGCTGGCGCGTTTGAGTGATGATCAATTGCGCGACGCATTCCGCGCCGCGAATTACGATCAGACGACTATGGAAGGCTTTGTTGCAGCCCTGCGTGGACGCATTAATCAGCTAACCCAACTGCAGGGGACAACGCAGGTGGCTGCGGGAAAAACTAACTAAGTTGAGTTTTGCAGAGAAAGAGCGGGGGTAAACCCGCCTTCCTGACTGCAGGTTCTCCTGGTTGAATTCTCAATGCAAGGCTTCTGACTCAATGTAACTAACTTGCAGTCGGGAAGGCGGGTTTACCCCCGCTCTTTTCCGTGAATCAGAAATAAGGGCCAGAGACATGCGCAACCACAATTCATCAAACGGCATTCGCCACTTGCTCGCATCCGCCCTTGCGGTGCTGGCTTTGACAGGCATCGCGGTTTCACTGCCGCAGACGAAAGCTCCGAATGCCGGCCCCAGGAACTTTGGCAAAATAAATGATCAGTACTACCGTGGCTCACAACCGGATGCGGCAGAGCTGGCCCAACTGAAGGCCATCGGCGTCAAGACAGTTATTGATTTGCGGAGAGATAGCGACAAGGACGAGCCGGGTCAGGTGCGCGCCCTGGGGATGCAGTACTTCAACATCCCATTGAAGTCGAGCCAACCCGCAACGGCGGCGCAGACTGAGTATTTCCTGAAGCTGGCCAACGATCCGGCGAACTGGCCGGTGTATGTTCACTGCAAAGGCGGACGCCATCGCACCGGCGCGCTAACTGCAATCTATCGCATCACGCACGACGGCTGGACTGCCGAACGCGCCTATGAAGAGATGAAGGAATACGACTTCAACCACGGACTGTTCGGCGGACCTTCAGCGCAGAAGAAGTTTGTCTTTTCGTTTTACGAACAGCACGCTACCCGTGTGGGGCAGAATTAATGCTGGCGGCGCCGTCGATGTGCGGCTCGGCCGCCTGATGTGCGGAAGGGCTCTGCCCTTCCGGCCGTCGCGAGACAATTCGAGGGCTACGCCCGAACCGGGCATAGCCCACCTGGTTAAGCATCGTGACGGAAGGCCGCAGGCCTTCCGCACATCAAGCGGCATAGCCGCGCCAGTCATCTGCGAGCTCCATGTCGATCATGACGTCAATCGAGAGCCTGGGATTCCGTGAAGCGAGCGCTGCTGACGTGGCCGCCATGGCTTTATGCCATCTTGATGATCCGAACACTCCGGCGCCGGACTCCCGCATAGCCGGCTATCTGGATGGCATTCATCATCCGCAGCGGGCGTTGCGCCCACGCATTGCGTATGTCGCGCTGGTTGATGATGTGATCGTCGGATACACCGCCGGCCATCGCACCACACGTCATGACTGTGAAGGCGAGCTGCAATGTCTTTTCGTCTCACCCAAATTTCGGCGGCAGGGAATTGCAACTGGGTTGCTAAAACTATTGGCGAGGTGGTTCGAATCGCAGAATGCCAGGAAAGTTTGTGTGGCCCTGGCCGGCGACAGCCCGCCTGAAGCACAGCCCTTCTGCGATAGCGTCGGTGCGGTCCCGCTAAAAAAGTATTGGTATGCATGGGAAGACATCACGACGGTAAACCTACGCCGAACGGTGTAGCTCGGATGGTACCGTGAAGTATTCTTGAGCCCTTCGCTTAACAGATGTATTATCCCGAACCGCCAACCATCCACCCTGAGCATTGACCAGAAAGAAAGGACACGTCCATGAAATCCGTGCGACTACTTCTTACCACCGTCGTTCTAGGCTCGACGTTGATTGTGTTTCAGCAAACTACCTTCGCCCAGTCCGACTCCGCGGCTCCCAATCACGTTCATTACACACACTCGGCCGATCAGGACAAGCCAGCCCTGAATGGAGCCTTAGCGCCCCGCTTGCAGAATCTGGGCAAGCATCAGTTCCCCGTCACAACGAAAAGCAAAGAGGCGCAACTCTTCATTAATCAGGGGGTCAATCTGGCCTATGCCTTCAATCATGCCGAAGCCGGCCGCGCCTTTCGCGAAGCAGCGCGCCTGGATCCCAATTTGGCTATGGCCTATTGGGGCGAGGCTTTGGTGCTCGGCCCAAATATCAACGCGGCAATGGATCCCAACAGTGAAGCAAAAGCCCGCGAGTTGAGTCAGAAGGCCGTCGCGCTAAAGGCGAAAGCTACGCCGCGCGAGCAGGCCTACATCGACGCACTGGCTGAGCGCTACTCCGGTAATGCGTCGGATCGCGTTGCGCGCGATCACGCCTACGCCGCCGCAATGCGAAAAGTGCAGGAACGATTTCCCGATGATCTGGATGCCGCGACTATGTACGCAGAATCGATGATGGATCTACGGCCGTGGGGATACTGGTCACGCGATGGCCAGCCCTATGAAGGGACCGCGGACGTCGTCGCCCTGATTGAGAAAATCATTGAGCGGAATCCGCTGCATCCGGGCGCGCTACATCTCTACATTCATTTAATGGAGTCGACCGATGTGGTAGAGAAGGCGGAAGGCGCCGCCGATCGCTTGCAAACGTTGATGCCGGCGGCGGGACACATGGTCCACATGCCCGCGCACATTTTCCAACGCGTCGGACGTTATGCCGACGCCGCACGCAGCAACGAACTTGCCATCCTCGCTGATGAAGATTACATCTCCCAGTGTCAGGCCCAGGGGCTTTATCCCATGGGCTATTACCCGCACAACATCCATTTCCTTTGGTTCGCTGCCTCGGCCGACGGGCGCAGCAAGTTAGCGATTGAAGCGGCGCGCAAAACCGCGACGAAGGTACAGGATGAAACGCTAAAACAGGTGCCGCTGCTGGCAATATTTCGCGCTGTTCCATACTACGCGCTAACGCGCTTCGGTATGTGGGACGAGATGTTGCGCGAGCCGCAGCCGCCCGAATTCAGTCCCTACCTGACGGGGGTTTGGCATTACTCGCGGGGCGTGGCCTTTGTGGCCAAGGGACAATTGGAATCGGCTGACAAAGAACTGGCGGCTGTAAAAGAAACTCTCAAAAGTGAAGTCCTGAACCAACCGCTCTTTTCGCCGAACACCGGCCGCGCTGTGCTCTCGATCGCACCCGAAGTCCTGGCCGGACAAATCGCGGCGGCGAGGAAGGACTACGACACTGCTGTCGCCCATCTTGAACGCGCCGTTCGGTTAGAAGATGCGCTGGTTTATACAGAGCCGGCGGAATGGCATTACCCGCCGCGTCACGCGTTGGGCGCTGTGCTTCTAGAAGCGAAGCGTCCGGCGGAAGCGGAAACGGTTTACTGGCAAGACCTGAAGCGCAATCGAAACAACGGCTGGGCACTGTTTGGCCTGAGGCAGGCCTTACTGGCTCAGGGTAAGAAGAACGATGCCGCGCTGGTCGAAGCGCGATTCAAGAAAGCCTGGGCGCGGGCCGACATCGATATCACCGACTCGCGGTTTGGCCGGCAACAGGCAACGGCGCAGGCAGTTGTTTCGCCACCGAAGCAATAAGGGCTGAATATTCCTTCCTTCGAAGTTGGGCTGTTGCCAATGCGGGCGCAGCCCAACTTCAGAAGGTGGGCGAAGGAGTGTAGGTCGGCTTTGCACAAGAAGTCTTTTACGGCCGCTCTTAGCGCCAACGGCGCGAAATGTGACAGCCCAGGCCAACGGCCTGGGTTACGGGCCGTGCGCGTTCTCTAAGCGCTGAAAGCGCGGAATTGGACTCGCTAAATACAGCCATTGCCCGAGGACGATGCTAGTTCGCGCCTTCAGCGCTATTGAAGATTGCTCGCCGCTGAAGCCTGGGCCGCTGGCCCAGGCTGTTACATTTCGCACCGTTGGCGCTCGAAGCCAGCTGCTCTCACTGACAGTCAGACTTTTTGTGCAAAGCTGTGTAGGTCAGGAGAGCCCTTCATTACTGTCGGGCTACTGCCCGCTTCGCGGACTTCTGACTGTTTAGAGCTGTTGGCGATGAAGCGGAAGCTGGCCAACGTGCGCTGGGGCAGTAGCCTGACAGTGATGGAGGGCCAAACTGGGGGACTGGGGCGACTGTACGTGAATCTAAAAGAACTCCTAATCGCTGAGCTGCACATTGAAGCGGAAACGACCAGGAGGATGCTTCACCGGCTTCCGGCGAATTCGCTTGCCTGGAAACCACACGAGAAATCCAGAACGCTGGGAGAGGTCGCTTCGCATATCGCAAATATTCCCGGTCTGTTCATCGCTACACTTCATCAGGACGAGTTCGATCGGCACAGTTACCAATCGCCGACGGATACGGTGTCGAACATCCGGCAAACGTTCGAGGAGAACATTGCCAGCTCATTTGAGGTGTTAAAGACATTATCGGATGAGGATTTGCTTCGTCCCTGGCGTTACAAATACGGCGAGCAGGTTATTTTTGAGATGCCCCGGATAGTGGTTATCCGCACCACCGCACTGAACCATCTGATTCATCATCGAGGGCAATTGTCGGTCTACCTTCGTCTGCTGAATGTTCCGTTGCCGCCAGTTTATGGCCCGACGGCGGATGAAGCGGCTTGATGACTCACCGCGCGAGTCTTTGCGACTTTTGACATGACATCGCTACAGGGAAAAGTGGGACTCGTAACCGGCGCTTCGCGCGGCGTGGGCAAGGGCGTTGCTGTTGAACTGGCTGCGGCGGGACTCACCACATACGCGACAGGACGGACTATTTCTGCAGATTCATTTGAAACCGGCGAGCGAGTTGTTCCGGTTCGTTGTGACCATACGCAGGATCCGCAAGTCGAGGCGGCGTTTCAGAGAATCGCGACCAAGCAAGGTCGTCTGGATGTGCTGGTGAATAGCGCCTGGGGCGGCTATGAAAACATGGTCGAGGATGGAGTGTTCACGTGGATGTTGCCTTTCTGGCAACAACCACTTTGGCGCTGGGATGCAATGTTCGCGGCGGGCGTTCGCGCGAACTACGTTGCCAGTGTCCTGGCCGCGCGCATGCTGATCGAGCAAGGCAGCGGATTGATTGTTAACATTTCCTTCTGGCCGGCGCAGAAATACATCGGTAACGTCGCTTACGGCGCGTCGAAAGCCGCTACCGATAAGCTGACGGCCGACATGGCCCATGAGCTTCGACCGCACAATGTCGCGGTGGTTTCGCTTTACCCGGGACTGGTCAGAACGGAAAAAGTGATGGAGGCCGCCGCCTTTCTCGACCTCAGCAACTCTGAATCGCCGCAGTTTATCGGGCGCGCGGTTGTTGCCCTGGCGTCCGACCCGAAGGTAATGGAGAAATCGGGGCAGGTGCTGGTGGCAGCAGCGTTGGCCCACGAGTATGGCTTCACGGATATAGATGGAAAACAGCCGCGCCCGCTGACGATTGACGACGTGTAAATCAAGCCCCGAAGGGCCGTGGGTAAATAGCCACGCCCGTAAGGGCGTGGAACTGGACACGATGGCGCACAAGATTTAGCCTCAATGCATGAATCGACGCCGGCTGATAACACTCGTTCTACTTTTCTTTTTTGCGCCCGCCGGCCTTCAGGCGCAGAAGCGTCCGCTCGCACGCGAGCAAAGGATCAGCAAGGAAACAATTGTCGTCGAGGGTAAAAAGCGCACTTACTATCTCTACCTGCCGCAGAGTGTTGCCCCTGCCTCATCTGTCCCGCTGGTAGTCTTGCTACATGGGTCAAATCGCAATGGCCTCTCGCTGGCTGAGAAGTGGAATACGTTAGCCGACAAAGAAGGCTTCATTATTGTCGCCCCGGACTCAGCGGACTCGGCAAGTTGGTCGGTGCCGGTTGATGGGCCAGGCTTTCTTCATGAGCTGGTCGAAGCGTTAAAAATCAAATACCCAATCAACCCAAAGAAGGTCTATCTCTTTGGACATTCGGGTGGAGCAACCTTTGCCTTGTTGATGTCACTGTACGAGTCCGAGTATTTTTCGGCCACAGCGATTCACGCAGGCGCGCTGCAGGCTGACGCCTTCTCCCTCATTGATGTCGCGAAACGAAAAACGCCAATTCATATTCAGGTTGGCACGGCCGACGACTCATACCCGCTCAAAGTTGTCACCACGACGCGCGAGCAACTCAATGCGCGAGGGTTTGCGGCCAGGTTGGTCGTAATGCCGGGCCACACTCATTGGTACTACGATCTGGCGCCTGAGATTAACGAAAGAGCGTGGGAATTCATGAAAGGATTTGAGCTGCCGAGCGAGCCGCGCTATGAGGATTACAAGTTTCGCCCGGAGGGACGGAAGTCGACGGAAGCCAGCGAGCAATATCTACTGGGAATGAAGCGGCAGCAGGCTGGTGATGCTGCCGGCGCCATCGACGCTTACACCCGCGCTATCCAACTCGATGCCAAATATGCCGAGGCATATAACAATCGCGGCGTTGCTTACATGGCTCAGAACGAGTACGTGTTGGCCGCGGTCGATTTCACTCGGAGCATTGAGCTGGCGCCTTCTGAGGCAGCCTACAACAATCGCGGCAGTATTTATGCGGCCCAGGAGAAAACTGGAGCGGCGATTGCCGATTACACCTCGGCGATCAAAATCAAACCGTCCGCGGAAGCTTATTCGAACCGCGGCATTTCCTATGCACAAATTAACCGGAACGATGCGGCACTGTCGGACTTTGACGATGCTATCAAGTTGAACCCGAAGTTCGGCCGTGCCTATATCCTGCGCGGACTCATTCTGCTCAAACGTGGCGGGCAGGATAGCGCGGCGCAGAAGGACTTTGATAAGGGCTTTGAGCTCGACTCCAGCCTGCATGCGGAATTTGACGCCATCATCAAAACACGTCTCCGCAATTAATACCGCCTGGAGTGGTCTAGTATTCAGTCAAGGCCGGTGCCTTAGGTACTTTCTCGTCCGAAGTACGATGGACCGCCACTTTGCGCCCAATGGTTTTATCCGGAAGGATCATCAGGTCGCCTTCCATCTGATCGCCGGAAATTTGATAGCGCCACACACCGTGCGTTTGGCCCCGGGTGAATTCACCGCTTAACGCGCCGCGCCTGGCATCATAGATGAAGTCAAGTTTGCCCATCGGAACTCGTTTTCCGTCGAGGATTTTGTCGGCATAGAGCGTGAGCAGATCAGTCTTTCCGGAGACTTCGACAAATCGATAGACCACCTCTTCATTCTTGCAAGCTGGGCGGTCGCCTACGCAAATCGACTGACCGGTCCAGGTCCCGATCACCTTCGTAATTGAAACCTGGGTGTATGCCGGATACGGGTTGATAGACAAAACAAGAAGAGCGGCGAAACTGAGTGTGCTGTTGATGAAAATAAGTGTCATGGTCAGAGCCTCGAGAAACGTTTTGCGTAGTTTAGAGAACCGATCGGCCGCTGACAACGCCGCCGCCTCCCGGTGAATGTTTGCGACACCAAACTGGAAAACCGTTTGAACGGTTTCCTTCCGGGCTTATGGCTATGATCACCGTGCTGAAGCCTCGTTGTTAATGAGATGGCGCAACATTCCAAACTGCATCAGTACCTCGCCAAGTACTGGTTCAGTTTGGACGAGCGAGGGCAGAATCCTGAATTTGCGATTCACAAATACGGAACCGGGAGCGGTAGCGACCGGGTTATGGTTAACCATTAATCCAGTTGCAAATTACGGCTCGTGTGTGTCCTAAAGTTCGCCCGGTCGCTACCGCTCCCGGTTCCGTATTTGTGTAGCGCGTGTTGAATGGTTAAGCCAACCCAGACCAAACTGAACCACTATTCCTCACCAAGGTAGTGGTACAGTTTGCCAACCGAAACGTAATAACCAACACGAATTCGCGCCGGCAGGCGCGGAAGGATGGTAGCCAGTGGCAAGCGCGCAGCGCGCAGCCACTGGATCCGTATCCCCAATTGGATTGCGCCCCGCACGGGCGCCGGGAGGTAACGGCACTCCTGATATTCCGCGCGCCCTTGCCGGGCGTCCTTTTCGTTTTCGGATGTCCCAGTGGCCGCGCGCTGCGCGCTTGCCACTGGCTACCTTGCCACTGCGCCTCTGGCGCAGACGCATGGATCAAGTTGTTGCAATTGAAACTTGAATCCACCACTTGAAAATATTCTTGACAGACCCCCACTACATCGCGTTAAGTAATTTTGGCCGCCATTAGAGCTTCGAAAGCTCGCTCTTCCTAAAACCTACACTGGAGATAATTGCAATGAAAGTTAATGGAAATACACAGATTCCAAACATAATAGTTTATGCGGCGGCCTACGCTATTGTTTTCGGGGTTAGCATCTGGCTGTTAATAGTCAACCCAGAAAGCCCCACCAATTGGTTCCTATATGCTGGCATGATTTGGGCAGTCCTGGCAGGAGTGATTAAATTCGCTATACATTCATGGAAGCAGCGAAGAACTGCATAGGATAGTTAAACTCACACTTGTTTTTGCCTGCGAGACACGGCGGGGGTTCGGCCTCGCCGCTTCAAACGACTGGCGTTCTCGGAGTCTCGCCAAGCTTTTGGTGACGTTTAAAATCCGATGGTGTTAATATCTCCGCCTTATGCGATTTGATATCCTCCTTTGAAAGAGGTGGTCCATGCGTAGATACGAAACTGTCATCATCCTGAGAGCCACCCTCTCTGAGGCTGAAGCAAAGGACGTCATCGATAGAATCCGCAAGAGCCTCAAGGACCTGGCAGCCAGTATCTCTCATGAAGAGGGTTGGGGTCGGAAAGCGAGTGGGTACTACCATCTCTTCGAGTACCACGTCAGTTCCGGCGCCATTAACGACTTCGAATCAGGTTTGAAGCGCAACCCGCAGGTGCTCCGTTTTATGACAGTAAACCTCGGTGAAGTTTCCGGGTAACTACGAAGCCGCACCGGATTAAGGACAAGACGGCGCCAAAGCGAAGCACTCCTCAGGTGCTTCATGATTCAGATTTGCTAAGGCTTAACCTCCGCAACCCTTTCCGGGTCATCACCTAAAGCTTTTGGTGACGTTAACATCAGATGGTGTTAATATCGCCGCATTATGCGCTTTGATATCGTCCTTATAAGACTGGTTTTTACGGTGATTCTGGTAGGGGCGGGGTATGTTCTGCATCCCGTTCCCGGGCATCGGCTGGTATCAACCGGCGCTGCCCTGGTCATTGCCGTCGCCATCGTCCTTTTCGAGTTGCGCATCCGCCGGGCTTCGTTGAAGACCCTGATTGGAGCGGCCGTGGGCTCGATCATGGGAATTGTCGGCGCGTTTCTGATTGGCATCCTGATCAGCCATCAGGAATCGATGGCCGTTGGTCCAACCACCAAAACATTCATCACGCTCGCGCTGACCTTCTTCATGGCCTATGTTGGCTTGATGGTGGGTGCGGCCAAAGGCGATTACCTGGAACTGTCCGCGCTCGGCGGCATCTTCAGTGACAAGACGGCGCGGCGCGATCTCAAGATTCTCGACACGTCAGTCATTATCGACGGCCGCATTGCCGACGTGGCGGAGACGGGCTTTCTGACGGGCACGCTGGTGATTCCACAATTCATCCTGCGTGAGCTGCAACAGGTGGCCGACTCGCCCGACTCTTCAAAGCGACAAAGAGGACGGCGCGGTCTGGATATGCTGCACCGGCTGCAAAACAATAACTCCCTCGACATTCAAATTGTGGAGACAGACTTTCCGGCGGTACGCGAAGTCGATCTGAAGTTGATAGAGCTGGGCAAGCAACTCGACGCGGTGATTGTCACCAACGACTTCAACCTGAACAAAGTGTCACAGCTTCGCGGCGTGAGCGTGCTGAACATAAATGAACTGGCCAACGCTCTCAAGCCGGTCGTGCTGCCCGGTGAAGCGATGCGTGTTTTCATTTTGAAAGAAGGCAAAGAGTACAACCAGGGCGTCGCATATCTGGACGATGGCACGATGGTTGTAGTGGACAACGCCCGGCGGCTGATCGGGCGCAACGCCGATATCTCTGTCACCAGCGTGTTGCAGACGACCGCCGGCAAAATGATCTTTGGCCGCATCTGGGAAGACGCGATTGAAACCTCCAACGGCGAGCAGCGTGCGAATGGGACGCGCCGCCCGTTGCGTGAAGTCCGTCCCGCCCCTGTTCTGACCCGTATCACAGATCAAACTGAACCGTAACGGAATGAATGTAGCCATTATTGCCGCGGCCGGCCAGGGCGTCCGAATGGGCAACAAGCGGGCCAAGCAGTTTTTGGAACTCGATGGCATTCCCGTAATCATTCATACCCTCAAGCGCTTCGAACAGTGTCCGGACATTCATCAAATCGTGGTCGTACTTCCGGAAGAGAACGTTAAGGGATTTCCGGCGCTGGCGAAAAAGTACCGGCTGAAGAAGGTAACCAATTGTGTCCGCGGCGGCTTCACGCGCCTGGAATCGGTTAGGTTCGGCATGGCGGCGATTCAGAGGGTTAAGACAGTGGCCGTCCACGATGGCGTGCGGCCCTTTGTCACGCCCGAAGAAATTTCACAGACGTTGAAAAAAGCGGGAAAGTCCGGCGCGGCGATTTTGGTAGCGCCAGTTACCGATACAATCAAACTGGTGCAGGTGAAGAGTGGCGTGTCACGTGCCGGTTGGGTGAAAAAAACACTGCCGCGGAATGATCTGCGCCGTGCATTAACGCCGCAATGCTTCGCTTACGAACTTTTATACAAAGTAATGTTCTCAATGCCTCAAATGAACCTCATCGGCCAGGAGATAACGGACGAAAGCATGCTAGTCGAACCCCTGGGGCCGGTCGATTTAGTCGAAGGGCACCCGCGTAACATCAAGATTACGCAACCGGAAGACATTGCCCTGGCGGAACTCATTTTGAAACGGAACCCCGAATTCAAAATCAGGAAGCCCCGGTGATCTAAGAACCAGGGATCGAAGTTTGAATCGTTATGCAGTTTCGCGTTGGCATTGGCCACGATACGCACCGGCTGGTACGCGGCCGGCCCCTGATTCTCGGTGGAGTTCGCATCGAGTCTGATCGCGGCACCGAGGGTCACTCCGATGCCGATGCGCTCAGCCATGCCATCGCTGACGCGATTCTCGGCGCGATGGGTGAAGGCGATTTGGGTTCGCATTTCCCCGACAGTGACGCGCAGTGGAAAGACGCCGATAGTTTGCAGTTGCTGCAACGAGTAAATGAAATAGCCAGCGCGAAAGGGTTTCGCGTTGCCAATCTCGACAGCAACGTTTTGTTGGAGCGGCCGCGGCTACGGGATCACATTGACGGAATGCGGAGTAACCTGGCAGCGATTCTCGGTGTTGAAGAGAGTTGCGTAAGTGTGAAAGCCAAAACTGGTGAAGGCCTGGGTGCAGTCGGACGCGGAGAGGCGGTCAGTGTGCAAGCGGTTGTGTTGCTGGTTGCCGGCGGTGTTGTGGAAGAGCGGGGATAAAACGGCCTTCCTGACTACAGTTGAGCGAGTTTGGTGTTGAGAAAAACTTTGAGACCTCAGGACATCATTCGGAAAAAGCGCGACGGTGGAGAGCTTTCGACCGAAGAGATCGAGTTCTTCGTCGATGCGGTCACGCGCGAACAGATCGCCGACTATCAGTCATCAGCCCTGTTGATGGCCATCTTCCTCAACGGTATGACGGACGCGGAACAGACCGCGCTCACCGACGCCATGCTGCGGTCAGGCGAGATTCTGGATTTCTCAGACATTACCCAGCCGAAGGCAGACAAGCATTCAACCGGCGGAGTAGGAGACAAGACTTCTCTGTTGGTGGCGCCGTTCGCCGCGGCTGCCGGTGTTTGCGTGCCTATGATTTCCGGGCGAGGGCTGGGACACACGGGCGGCACGCTTGATAAGTTGGAATCGATTCCCGGTTATCGCGTCGATCTATCGCTGAGGGAATTTCGCAAGGTACTTGAGCGCGTAGGTTTCGCTATGACCGGCCAGACCGCGCAAGTTGCGCCCGCTGACAAAAAGCTTTACGCATTGCGCGACGCGACTGCGACAGTGGAAACCATTCCGCTAATCGTGGCATCGATCATTTCGAAGAAGGGCGCCGCGGGCCTCGATGCGATGGTGATTGATGTCAAGACCGGCAGCGGTGCGTTCATGCGCGAAACGGACCGGGCCCGGAAGTTGGCCGAAGCTCTGGTTCGCACGGGCAACTCGCTGGGCGTGCGCACCGAAGCATTGATCACGGATATGAATCAACCACTTGGCCGAGCGGTAGGAAACTCAGTTGAAGTGCGCGAGTGCATCGAGATTCTTCGTGGTGAATCCCAACCCGGAGACTTGCCGGTACTCGATTTGTCGATTGAACTGGCCGCCCGCATGGTGACCTTGTCCGGCCTCGAGTCTTCCCTGGATCGAGCGCGCGAAATAGTTCGCGGGACCTTGGATTCCGGCCAGGCGCTGGAGAAGTTTCGCATCAACGTGGAAGCGCAGGGCGGCGACCCGCGCGTATGCGACAACCCGGCAGAATTCCTGCCGTTGACACAAAGCGTGTTTGCGGTAGAATCGCCGCGCTCCGGATTTATTGTTAAGACTGATTCGACCGAGATTGGTCAGGCAGTTGCAGCAGCCGGCGGTGGCCGCGTGCGAATGGACGATCAAATCGATCCCACGGTGGGGTTTGTCTCTGAAGTGAAAATCGGAGACAGCCTGCGCGAAGGGGATTTGCTGGGCCGGGTCTTTTGCGGTGATGCAGCTCTGGGACGCGCGACCGCGGCGCGAATTCAGGCGGCGTATGAATTCGGAAACGCGCGGCCCGAGTCGTTGGAATTGGTGAAGGAAGTGATTGCTGAATGAAGTTAAAGGTTTTGCTCGCCGGGCTCGTGCTGGCCTCGCTTCTCTTCGGCGGGCTGGCCTGCCATAGGCCGAATTATGCCGCCGCCGCCGATAAATCCAAGATTCGTGTCGGCATCGTTTTTGACATCGGCGGCAAAGACGATCGCTCTTTCAACGCCGCCGCCTTTGCGGGCGTGAAGTGCGCGGAGACGGGCAAGACCCCGGACGGACACGATTGCGGCAAGCCGCCGCTCGGCATCATCCTCAACGATATTGAGCCCGGTAATCCGACTTCGATTGAGCCGGCCATGCGGGCGTTCGCGGAACGCGGATACGATTTGATTATTGGCGTGGGTTTCGCGCAGGGACCGATCATGCAGGTAGTCGCGCGCGACTATCCAAACATTCGCTTTGCGATCGTCGACGGCGTGATCTTCGAAGAGGACGGCAAGACGCCAAAGGCAAACGTGGCGTCGCTCGTTTTCAAAGAGCATGAAGGTTCGTATCTGGCCGGGATGATTGCCGGTCGGACCTCGAAAACCGGCACCATCGGCTTTGTCGGCGGAATGGACATCGGCCTGATCCATCGTTTTGAAACTGGCTACGAAGAAGGCGCGCGCGCAGTCAATCCCAATATCAAAGTGGTCCAAAACTATGTGGGCGTGACTGATGCCGCCTGGAACAACCCAGGGAAGGGAAAAGAGATTTCACTTTCACAGATGAGCAAAGGGGCGGATGTGATTTTCACTGCGGCCGGGAATTCGGGACTAGGCGCTTTCGACGCGGTGGAACAGGCGGGTAAACAGAACGGTCGAGCCACCCACTTTGTGATCGGTGTTGATTCCAATCAAAACATGGTGAAGCCGGGTTACGTGCTGACCAGCATGGTGAAGCGAGTGGACAACGCGGTCTACGATATTGTGAAAGAAGTTCGCGAAGGAAAGTTCAAAGGCGGCTTCCACGTGTTTGGTCTGGACACCGACGGCGTTGGCTATGCGATGGACGACAACAACAAGGAACTGATCAGCCCGGAGGTTATCACCGAAGTAGAAGCGGCGCGGAAGAAGATCATCGCAGGGGAAATTAAGGTGACGGATGCTATGACGAAGTGATCGTCTGCCAACTGACTCATGTTAGAACTCCGCAACATAACCAAGCGCTTCGCTAATGTTCTGGCCAACGATGGCGTCAATATTGTCGTCAAGCCAGGCACCATTCACGCGATCGTCGGTGAAAATGGCGCCGGCAAATCCACGGCGATGCGCATTGCCTACGGTTTCTACACACCGGATGGCGGCGAGATCGTTATCGACGGACAGGCGCGACAGATTCGCACGCCGCACGATGCGATTGCCCTCGGCGTAGGCATGGTCCACCAGCACTTCATGCTGGTCGAGACGATGACGGTGGCTGAAAACATCGTGCTTGGTTCAGAACCGGGTGGCGCTCTTTCCCTCGACCTGTCTAAGGCCGCGGCGGAAATCCGGTCGTTATCTGAAGAATTCAAGCTGGCCGTCAATCCGAACGCAACCATCGAAGGATTGTCCGTAGGTCAACAGCAGCGAGTGGAACTGCTGAAGGCGCTTTATCGTCATGCGCGCTTGCTGATTTTGGATGAACCCACCGCTGTCCTGTCGCCGCAGGAGGTTGACGAATTCTTTACCATCCTGAAGAACATGCGCGCGCAGGGCAAAACGATCGTCATCATCACGCACAAACTTTCGGAGGTGCTGGCTATTTCCGATGATGTGACGGTGATGCGCGACGGCAAGGTTGTAGGCGAAGTTAAGACGGCGGAAACGAACGCGGCGGAACTCGCCCGTTTGATGGTGGGCCGCGAAGTGCTGCTGCGCATCGATAAGCCGGATGCAAAGCCTGCCGACATTGTTTTGGATGTCCAGCATGTTTCGATCACGGGTCGTGACGGCGCGTCCCGAGTCAATGGCGTTTCCTTCAATGTCCGCGCGGGCGAAATTGTCGGCATTGCCGGAATCGAAGGCAACGGCCAAACCGAGCTGATTGAAGCTCTCTCCGGTCTCATTCCGGGTTCGCACATCTCGGGTCGAATTGATTTTCTGGGCCAGGAAATAACGCGGATCGATGCTCGCGGGCGGAAGGAACTGGGCATCGCGCACATTCCTGAGGACCGGCACCGGCGCGGTTTGTTGTTGGATTTTAATCTCGAAGAGAATTCGATTCTCGGCGTCCACTATCGGCCGCCGGCGGTCAAGGGACCAGGCTTGATCCTGCTGAACGAAACTGGAATTCACAATCGGGCGATGCAGGTGATTCGCGACTTTGACGTGCGGCCACCCAATTCGGAGTTACCGGCCCGCGCGCTCTCGGGTGGCAATCAGCAAAAGTTAATCATCGGCAGGGAATTCGATCTGCAACCCAAGCTTCTGCTGGTATCGCAACCAACCCGTGGCGTTGATATCGGGGCAATTGAATTCATTCATAGCAAGCTGGTCGGGCTGCGCGATGCCGGCTGCGCTGTGTTGTTGGTTTCCGCGGAACTCGAAGAAGTCACCGCTCTGTCGGACCGGCTGCTGATCATTCATGAAGGCAAGCTCGCCGGTGAAGTTGATCCGAAGCAAACGAGCCTCGAAGACATTGGCCTGTTGATGACGCGCGGGCATCTGTGAAAGTTTCGGGTTGCGGGCTAGAGGCTAGAGACTAGAGACTAGAGACTAGAGACTGGAGAGCCGGAAAGCCAAACTCGAAACCCGAAAGTCGAAACTGGAACGCCGATGAAACTACTTCGCGAAATACTCTTCCCGCTGATTGCCGTGGTTGCGGCTTTTATCGTGGCCGGTATCTTCATCCTGATCATCGGCGACGACCCGATTGAAACCTATCGCCTGTTGCTGGGCAGCGCTTTGTCATGGCCCGACGGCATTGGCTACACCCTGTTTTATGCCACGCCGCTGATCTTCACCGGCTTGGCGGTGGCGATCGCGTTTCGCTGTGGCTTGCTAAACATTGGCGCGGAGGGCCAGCTTTATATCGGTGCGTTTGCCGCCGCGTGGATTGGTATTAAGTTCGCAGGAGCTTCCGCGTGGATCTTGTTACCGGCGTGCTGCCTGGCTGCGATCCTGGCAGGCGCGGTGTGGGGCGGCATTCCCGGAGTTTTGAAAGCCCGCTTTGGATCGCACGAGGTGATCAATACGATCATGCTCAACTTCATCGCGGTCGCCTTATGCGGGTATTTCACCCAATATCATTACAAGGCGCCCGGCGACCCAATCATGCAGACGGTGGAGGTCGGACCCGGGGCGCACCTTCCGCTGATGTCCAGTTTTATTCCCAACTTTCCGAACCGCATCCCGCTTAATCTCGCTTTCATTTTCGCTTTGCTGGCTTGCGCGCTAGTCTATATTTTTCTCTGGAAAACAAAATGGGGATACGAGATTCGTGCGACCGGAGCGAATCCGCTGGCCGCAGAGTACGGCGGTATTTCCGTTCGCAAACAGATCGTGCTCGCGATGGCTTTGTCCGGCGCGATCGCCGGAATGGTCGGCATCAACGAAGTGCTGGGTTACCGCCACCGTTATTATGATGGATTCTCAGCCAATTACGGATTCACTGGAATCGCCGTCGCGCTGCTGGGGCGCAACCATCCGGTTGGTGTGCTGCTGGCGGCGCTGTTGTTCGGCATGATGATCCGCGGCGGAATCTTTGTAGATGCGTTTACTAATAATGTTTCGAAGGATTTGGTTGATGTGCTGCAGGGAATCGTGATTCTGTTTGTGGCCGCCGAAGCAATGTTCCGTGGACCGATTAAGCAGTTTGGCCTGCTCAAGCGGGCGAAGGTGTAAAGACTGGAGGCTGGAGCCGCTAGCCTCTCGACCCTAACTTTCATGAGACAAATATTCACTGTTGCTCTCTTGTATTCGACGATCCGGCTGGCCACGCCTTTGCTGTTGGCCGCGATTGGTGGCTTGTATTCGGAGCGTTCGGGCGTCATTAACATTGCCCTCGAAGGCCTGATGTTAGCCGGTGCGTTTACTGCTGCGTCCGTCACTCACTATGCAGGTAGTGCCTGGGTCGGCCTGGCGGCGGCGATTATGGCCGGTGTCCTGGTCGCCTGGATTCATGCTTTGGCCTGCATCCGCTTCAAAGCCGATCAGGTGGTGACGGGCACCGCCATCAACATCCTGTTTCTTGGCTTACCCGCATTTATCAGCGGCGCATTATTTCTTTCTTCCGGGTCGACGCCCCAAATCCCCAAGAACAATCTGCTACCAAACGTGCCGATCATTTTTGCTTTCCTGATTCTGGTGCCGGTCACTTGGTATGTGCTTTATCGCACCCCGTTCGGGCTTCGCCTGCGCGCAGTGGGCGAGAACCCGGAAGCCGCCGATGCGGCGGGCGTCAGCGTGCGCGGGATGCGTTACAGCGGCGTGTTAATCTCGGGGGCGCTGGCGGCTATCGGTGGGGCGTACCTTTCTATCGGACAGTCGTCTTTGTTCACGCGCAACATGACTTCCGGCCGTGGCTTCATCGCGCTGGCGGCCTTGATTTTTGGTAAGTGGCGGCCGGTGCAAACGATGCTGGCCTGTCTCTTGTTCGGATTTGCCGAAGCGTTAACCTACGTCATGCAGGGCGTAGTAAAACTTCCCTCGGGTGAAGACGTGCCGGTACAGTTTATTCAGATGATTCCCTATGTCCTGACCATCGTCGTGCTGGCCGGCTTTATCGGACAGTCTCGCGCGCCGCGTTCGCTGGGTATGCCTTACGAGAAGGAAAGATAAGCCGGCGCCGCGACCGACACTGCGATTTTCAAACTCCCCTCAAATCATGACTACTGATAACGGCTCAGGCACTCTCTTTGACCGCGTGAATACTGCCGCGGCTACAATTCGTGCGCAAAGTTCCGAAGAGATTCGGATCGCCCTGGTGTTGGGCAGCGGGCTCGGCGCATTTGCCGATGAGCTCGAAGAGAAAGTCGTCCTCCCTTACGACCGAATACCTGGATTTTCCCACTCGACCGTCGAGGGTCACGCGGGACAACTGGTGATCGGCAAGAGCGGCGGCGTGCCGGTAGTGGCGATGCAGGGGCGGTTTCACTATTATGAAGGCTACTCGCTGGAAGATGTCGTTTTTCCCATCCGGACGTTTGGCCTGCTGGGAGTGAAGACCGTCGTTCTGACGAACGCAGCCGGCGGCATCAACGTGCAGTTTGATAAAGGCGCTTTGATGGTCATCAGCGATCATCTGAACTTGATGGGCGTCAGCTCTTTACGCGGACCGCACGACGAGCGATTTGGCGCGCGCTTTCCCGATATGACTGAAGTTTACGCGCGGGATTTGCAGGAGATGGTGGTCGCCGAAGGGCACCAGATGGGATTGGACATGCGGCGCGGGATCTATGCTGCGCTTTCCGGTCCGAGCTATGAAACGCCGGCAGAGATTCGCATGTTGCGCACCCTTGGGGCCGATGCGGTTGGCATGAGCACGGTGCCCGAGGCCATCGTCGCGCGACAGATGGGCATGCGCGTGGTCGGTATTTCGTGCATCACAAACCTGGCGTCCGGTGTAGCCGATCAGCTAATCGATCACAACGAAGTCATGGAAACCGGCGCGCAAGTGCGGGTGGCGTTTACCGAGTTACTGAGAAGGATTATTCAACGATTGGGTGCGTAGTCAGTGGTCAGTTGACCTTTGACCTTTGATCTTTGATTTTAGAATGACTCTCCCAAAGACCAACGATCGAAATTCAAAGTTCAAAGTTCAAAGATCAAAGATCAAAGATCAAAGGTCGACTGACCACTGACAACCAACAACTGACCAAATACTTATGATCATCGGAATTTGCGGCGGAACAGGCTCTGGCAAGACAACGGTAGCTAATCGCATTCTGGAATCGGTTAGCGCCGATGAAGTCGTCTTCATTCAGCAGGACTCGTATTATCGAAACCTGAAAGACCTCCCGCTCGATCACCGCCAGGCTTTCAACTTCGATCATCCGGACGCCATCGACAACGATCTGCTGGTCCATCACCTGCGCCGTTTGAAAGCGGGCGAGCCGGTCGAACTTCCGATTTACGACTTTCGCACACACTCGCGCCTGCCGGACACGATCGCCATCCAACCGAAACCGATCGTCATCGTCGAAGGCATCCTGATATTCGCCGAGCCGCGCCTGCTCGAGCAGATGGACATCAAAGTGTTTGTCGATACTCCCGACGACATACGCTTCATCCGGCGCCTGCGCCGGGACATCGATGAGCGCGGCCGCACGCTGGAGTCCGTGATCGAGCAATACCTGGAAACAGTAAGGCCAATGCACATGCAGTTCGTGGAGCCGTCCAAGAGATATGCGGACGTGATTATTCCTGAAGGCGGGCATAACGTTGTCAGTATCGATCTGTTAAGTGGAAAAATTCGCGAGCGGCTGGCTAATGCGATCCGAGGGTAAAACAGAAAGGCAAAGTTGAAGTGGAAAAATGGGAATCGTTAGTGGCGGCGGCCAGGGGCGCGCGAGGGCAATCGATTGCGCCCTTTTCACATTTCCTGGTGGGCGCGGCGCTGCAAACTGCAGATGGAAAAGTGTATACCGGTTGTAACGTTGAGAGCGCCAGCTTCGGCTTAACGGTCTGTGCCGAGCGCGTGGCAATTTGGAAAGCGTTGTCGGAAGGCGAAAGAGATTTCACCGGTTTGGCGGTCGTCGCTGATACGGACTCGTTGACGCCGCCGTGTGGTACGTGCCGGCAAATCATCTGGGAGTTTGCCAAGCACGCGGCCATCATTTTGGCCAACCTGCACGACCAGCGCGAAGAAGTGCACATCCTGGATCTACTGCCCAGAGCATTCGACGCCAGGTTCCTGACGGAAGCGACGCATCAGAAATGATCTTTGGAGTGCGGCGACCTGTCGCCGCTTTTCTTGTGATGGCTGGCCGCCTGAATATGAAGAGACTGCGACAGGTCGCAGTCAAACAAAGCGCTGACAGGTCAGCGCACTCCAAAATACTTCAGAGAACATTTGATATGCGGCAAATCACGACAACGCTTACCTTATTGGTTCTTGTGAGCGCTTTTTCAATCACAGTGATGGCCCAGAGAAGGAAAACGGCGGTCGATCTCATGGTCCGGGGCGGCACAATTGTGACCATGGACGCGGACCGCCGCCTGATCGAAGACGGCGCCATAGCCGCAAAGGGCGGCCGCATCGTGGCCCTCGGTTCGCGGACGGAAATCGAAAAGCGTTATGGCGCTCGTGAAGTCATCGACGCCACCGGCAAAGTCGTCATCCCGGGTCTGATCAACGGACACACGCACGTGCCCATGACTCTCTTCCGCGGACTGGCAGACGATCTTGATCTACAGGAATGGCTTACCAAATACATCTTCCCGGCTGAGGCAAAGAACGTCACCGAAGAGTTCGTGCGCGCGGGAACGCGTCTGGGCCTGGCGGAAATGATTCGCGGCGGCACTACGACTTACTGCGACATGTACTACTTTGAAGACGCGATTGCCGATGAAACTTCCAAAGCCGGCGTGCGCGGCGTGTTGGGCGAAACGGTAATCGACTTTCCCGTCGCCGACAACAAAACCAACGCAGAGGCGATGGCCTACACGGAGCGCTTCCTCAACAAATGGAAAGGGCACGCGTTGGTTATACCGGCCATCGCTCCTCATGCGCCGTACACAGTTTCCGAAGAGCATCTCCGGGCCGTGCGCGCACTTTCAGATCGGACGGGAGCTCCGGTCGTAATCCATGTCTCCGAAACCAAATACGAAGTTGATGAGAGTATTAAAGCCAGGAACGCGAGTCCGGTGGACTACCTGGACCGCATAGGCTTTCTGGGGAACCGCGTAATCGCGGCGCATGTCGTCTGGCCCAGTGAATCAGAGATTGGCGTGCTGAAGAGTCACGGCGTGGGTGTGGTCCATAACCCGCAGTCCAACATGAAGCTGGCCTCCGGCGTGGCGCCCGTGCCCTCGATGTTGAAAGAAGACCTGGCCCTTGGGTTAGGCACCGACGGCGCCGCTTCAAACAACGATCTGAGTATGTGGGAAGAGATGGATACCGCCGCGAAACTGCACAAACTGTTCAGCAAAGACCCGAAGGTGGTGACGGCGGAGCAAGCGTTTGAGATGGCGACGATTCGCGGCGCGCGCGCGCTGCACCTGGAGAAAGAGATTGGCTCAATTGAAAAAGGGAAGCGGGCCGACATCGCCATCGTCGATCTTGACTCTCTGAACCAGACTCCGTTCTTCAATATCTATTCGGAACTTGTGTACGCGACCAAAGCCACCGACGTCCGCACCGTAGTAATCGAGGGCCGCGTCGTCATGCGCGACCGCAAACTCCTCACCCTCAACGAAGCAGCAATCAAAGTGGAAGCCCGCCATTTTCGCCAGCGAATCATCGAAACCGTCGGCGTGAAGACGATGCCGGAAGAGTAAAAAGCGGATCGGAACCGCCCCCGCTACAGGCCAAGCCAATTACGCGCGCTCTCACGAAGGAGCGGGGGCAAGCCCCTCTTCCTGACTGCAGGTAATCTGAGTTTGTGGTGATCCTCAAGGCGGCTCACTCGACTATACCTATTTGCAGTCAGGAAGGCGGGCTTGCCCCCGCTCTTTCTGACTAAATAACTTGCAGCAATGTCAGACCTCTGAAACTGCGGGCAGCTCGCGCAGTTCTAAACCTGCTTCTGCTAATAACCGCCCACATGAATTGATGGGCGTTGGTCCTCTTCGGGCTCGGCTTGCCGCAATACTTCACGAGTGACGGGCGCGGTGTCGCCCTGGCCGAAAACTACGTAATCAAACAGGTAAGCGACGGGGTTTTTTGAGCCCCAGTGGAAGTAAGCGTGCGGGGTCTTTCCGGTGAGGTCGCGCAGGTGCAGCAGGAAAGCTGCGATGGCGTTCGGCACCGCGGACGCTTCGGCGCGCAGGACGCGATAACCGCCAATTTCTCGTCCCTCGACCTTCATCACGTCGGCAAAGTCGGACGCATCGCACACTTCGACTTCCAGAAACAGCACGGGATCCTTTGCCGAAAGATTGTGATCTTCCCGGTTCTCAGCAATCTCTCGGCGGTATTCCTCCGGATTACTTTCGTCCGGATGATTGGTGATGATCCGCAAGGTTCCTTGCGCGGCCGCCTCCGCGATGAAGCGTTGGCCGGCCTCGTCAATCTCTACCCGGTCGACGCGCAATTCAGTCGTGCGCGCGATGCGCGACAAGAGCGAGACCAGCACAATTAGCCCTATGAAGAACGCAGCGATCTTGATGCCGTCCGGGCGTTCGATGACGTTGACGATGGTTGTATAAGCGAACACCAGCGCGATAAAAGCGAAGGCCGCTCCCCAAACTTTTTCCCCGCGACGCCACGCCGAAATGGTTACGGCAATCGCAGCCGAACTCATTAAAACCAACACGCCGGTAGCGTACGCACCGCCCTGGGCGTTCACGTCGGCCTTGAAAATTACGGTAATCGCGAACGCCAGAATGGTGAAGATGATCACGAGTGGCCGCATTGCCTTGGTCCAATCGGGGGCCATGCCGTAGCGCGGCAGGTATCGCGGCACGATGTTCAGCAGGCCGGCCATCGCCGATGCACCTGCGAACCAAAGAATCAGGATCGTGCTGATGTCGTAAATGGTGCCGAAGATATTGCCGAGATACTCATGAGCCAGATACGCCAGCGCCCGCCCCGATGCTTCGCCTGCCGGTGTTGCTCCATGGGCCGGCTGAAACGCCTCCACCGGAATGAGCAACGTCGTTACCATGCTGCTGGCTATCAGCAGGACGCTCATGATCAGCGCCGCGACGAAGAGCAACTTCTTTGTGTTGCGAATGCGACCGGTCGGTTCCGCTTCTGTATCGTCGCGGTCGCCTTTCACCAGAGGCATGACGGCGGCTCCAGTTTCGAATCCCGAGAGTCCCAGGGCCAGCTTGGGAAAGACCAGCAGACCGACGAGTACGATCATGGTCCAGTTTCCGCCCACGCGCGGGTGGTTCAGTAATGCCGCTTGCCAGTTCGCAATCACCGAGGGATGTTGCAGGACGTGGAAAAATGCCACGACGATGACGATCACATTAAGCGCGAGATAGAGCGCCACCAGCACGACAGCAATTCCAATCGCTTCCTTGAAGCCTTTGATGAAGACGCCGGACAGCATGGTGATGAGTGCCACGGTCAGGGCGATGTTCACTGAGGTGTGGTTGAAACCCAGCAGCAGATCGTGCACGAGCGGGTTTTCGACGACATGGGCAGTGGCGTCCGCGGCCGAAAGGGTAATCGTGATAATGAAATCCGTCGCGACGAAGCCGAGCAGGATCAGTATGAAGATCTTGCCCTTCCACCAGGTCAGCAGTTTCGCCAGCATTGAGATGGAGCCTTCGCCGTGGGGGCTCTCTTCGGCCACGCGGCGATAGATGGGAAGCGCTCCCAGAAGCGTCAGCAAAACCAAAATGATGGTGGCGACCGGAGCGAGTGCGCCGGCGGCGAGGAAAGCGATGCCGGGTTGATAGCCGAGCGTGGAAAAGTAATCCACGCCGGTCAGGCACATCACCTTGTACCAGGGATGTTGGCGATGGTGTTCCTTCTCGCGCTCGTAGGGCCCTTCGATTTCTTTAACGTAGCCCTCGAGTAACCAGCGCTTAAACGGACCGGGCGCGGGTTTGCGTCTGGCCTTTAGCAGCGGGCGGACAGTCGCATCCAATGGCTTTCCCCCTTGTTGCGAGACAGGTGAATTGCTTCTTGTTTGCGGGGCATTCTACTGCAAAGTCGCCCAAACGCGCAGCGGGGCAGTAGCCCGACAGTGATGGAGGGCTTTATTACTCCACCAGGCGCGCCCGGCTGCGACATGTCGCAGCGAAAGCGAAAGCGGCGACGGGTCGCCGCACTCCAAAGGACTAAGTCAACTCTTTGGAGTGCGCTGACCTGTCAGCGCTTTCAATTTCGGCGGCCTGCCGCCGCGCTTGTAAGCGGGAAAGGCAATGGACAGGTTGCGACAGGTCGCAGCAAAGCGAAAGCGGCGACGGGTCGCTGCACTCCAAAGGGTTAAGTCAACTCTTTGGAGTGCGCTGGCCTGTCAGCGCTTTCGCTTCCGGCGGCCTGCCGCCGTGCCTGGAGAAGGAAACCAATACCATCATTTCTAATGCTTCAAATGGTAAGGCACGCTCGTAACGATCACGTCCGGTTTAAAGAGCAGTGCGCCTTTCAATAGCAGCGAGCTTTGATTGTGCAGCAGGTGTTGCCACCATTTCGCGGGAATGAACTCCGGCAGCACCACGGTTACCATTTGGTCGTCGTGCAGCTTCATCGTCCGATTCACATAACGTATTAAAGGACTCACCAGAGACCGGTAGGGCGACGCCAGCACTACCAGCTCCACGTCTCCGCCCCATTGCTTCCACTTGGCGCGAAGTTTCTGCGTCAGCTCGTCATCCATATCGATGTAGACCGCGGTCACATGGCCCGGCGCAATTGAGTTTGCGTACTGCAACGCACGCAATACGCCGCGGTGGATGGATGAAACGGGCACGATCACTTCATGCCTGATCGGCTGCAATGCTTCCAACCCTTCGGTAGTTAACTGCTTCGCCACCTCCTGGTAATGCCGGTGCACCGCTTTGAACATCGCTACCAGAAGGGGAATCAGCACGACCACGATCCAGGCGCCGTGAATGAACTTCGTAATCACCAGCACCACCAGCACGATGAAAGTCGCGGTCGCGCCGAGACCGTTGATGATGATCGATTTCGTTTGTGGCGATCTTCGCTTTGGTTTCTCCTCTTCGCCGGACGCGCGTTCCTTTTTCATTTGCTTGAGCCAGTGGCGCACCATGCCGACCTGCGAGAGCGTGAAGGAAAGAAAGACTCCGACTGCATATAACGGAATAAGGCGGCTGGTATCGCCACCAAACGCGGCCACGAGAATGCCGGAGAAGACGGCGAGGATGAGGATGCCGTTGGAGAAAACGAGTTTGTCGCCGCGCGTGGCAAACTGCCGCGGCATGAAGCGATCGCGCGCCAGCAAACTGGACAGGCGAGGGAAGTCGGCGAACGAAGTATTCGCGGCCAGAATCAAGATCAGCGCCGTCGTTCCCTGGATAACGTAATAGAACCAACCAATCGGTCCGGTAAAGACAGTGCGCGCGAACTGCGAAATCACGGTTTCGTTTTCGTGCGGCTGCACATGATAAAAGTAAGCCATCAGGCTGGTGCCAATGAACATGGTCGTCAACAGCACCGCCATCCACGTTAGTGTCTTCGCCGCGTTGCGCGACTCCGGCTGCTTGAAGGCGGGAATGCCGTTTGAGATGGCTTCGATTCCGGTCAGCGCGACGCACCCGTTGGCGAAGGCGCCCAGCAGTAAGAAAAGCGTCAAGGGTTGCAGGTTATAACCCTCGGCCATTTTTAGATGCTCGGCGGCCACCGGCGCCGCCACCGTCACACTGCCGTGGCTGAGGAAGTAATGGAGGATGCCATAACCGATCATGAAGAGAAAACTGACCAGGAACGCATAGGTTGGTCCAGCGAAGAGCGCGCCTGACTCGCGCACGCCGCGCAGATTGGCGAGCGCAATGAAGGCGATCAAGGCGAGACAGAGAATCACCTTGTGTTCGTCAACCCAGGCGAACCGTGTTCCCTGTGCGGCGGAAGTTATCGCTGCGACGCCGGCGGCAATGGAAACAGAAACGGTCAGGACATAATCAACCAGTAGCGCCGCGGCCGCCACCAATCCCGGCGTCGTTCCCAGATTTTCCTTCGCGACGATGTAGGCCCCGCCGCCCGAAGGATATTCATGAATCGTCTGCCGGTAGCTGATCGCGACAATCGTCAGCACGACCGCAATTACCAGCGTGATCGGCACGACATAGGTAAAAGAATTGGCCTGGCCGTAGGCATACGCGACGGCCAGCACCAGGAGAATTTCTTCCGAGGCATAAGCGGTCGAAGAGAGTGCGTCGGAAGCGAAGACTGCGAGGCCGGTCTTTTTCGTCAGACGCTCATGAATCGCCTGCTCGGTTCGCTTCGCGCGTCCTACCAGTATCCGCTTTAGCGTTGTTGCCAACTTTCTTTTCCTCCCTGACCTTTATCGATTCAAGTGGTTTCCCAACGCAGCGCGAGGGCAAAATCCTCCGGCGTTAACTGATCGAGCACGAGCTTTCCATCCGGCGGGTATTTGTCCTGCTCCCACAGGTAAGTTGCGAGATGCGATTCGGCGCAGTAAATCCAGTAAGAGCTATGACCGTTGAGCCGGCCTCTTGTGTGACGCGCGATCCGCTCAATAGCATCGCCGGTTACGTGGACTACGATTTCACGCGCGCGCTCCAACGCGTGTGGGTGCCGGACGAGGAAGCGATAATCACCGGAGACAGGTGGGTTTGTTCGATCGATTTCCCACGAACGAAGAATGCAGAAGCCATTCTCGGTAATCAGCTCGACGGGTGCAGATTGCGCTGCAGAGTAATCAGGCGCCGGCTTTTCCTTATGTGCAGCCATAATTCGTTCCGCCTTACCGAAGCAAAGCAACGGTTCAGAAACAGGCTACGCCGAGGGCCATAAGGATGGCGTAAGGGAGTTATAAGAAGTTGATAAAGAGTGAGCGGTGAGCAGTAAACAGAAATTCTATGATTCGACTTGGATTGCGACAGGTCGCAGCGAGGCAAAAGCGCGACAGGTGCAAATGGCTTTGCACAAAAACTCAAACTCAGTTTCCGGTCTGCCCCTCCCCGGGTGGGGTTCGCGCCCGGCAGCCTCTCCCCCCTCCCCCTCTCCCCTTGCGGAGAGGGGGAGAAGAACGGATGTTCAGTAATTTTTGTGCAAAGCCGAATGATCCGTATCCAAGTGGATTGCGCCCCGCACGGGCGCAAGGAACTGCGGGCGCGTTCCTGAATTCCGCGCGCCCTTCCCGGGCGCCATTTCCCTTACTGGTGTTCCAGTGGCCGCGCGCTGCGCTTGCCACTGGCTACCTTCCCACTGCGCCTCCGGCGCAGCGGCACCGCTTTCACTGCTCAGCGGGCTATGCAGACATATGTCTTAATTTGGAGTGCGGTGGCAAGCGCAGCGCGACACCGCTTTCGATTTACTGGAGTTTCAGGCCAGATGGAATCAATCCAAAGCGCCGTCGCCGCTGCGCTCTGCCGGCGCACTCCAAATTAAGCCACTACCAGACATATGATGAACTTGATCCGCGGAACCCAAGTGCCGACGAGTTAATCGCCGGGGTGGAAGCGGTAGCCGACCCAGGGCTCTGTCAGGATGTAGCGAGGATTGGCTGGGCTGGGTTCAATCTTCTTTCTTAGTTGGCCAATGAAGACGCGTAAGTATTCGGTTTGTTCGACCGACTCTCCGCCCCAGACCGCGGCCAACAGAGTGCGATGGGTCAAAACTTTTCCCGGATGGCGAATGAGGTACAGCATTAAGTCGTACTCTTTGGGAGTGAGGTGGATCTCTTTATCTTGAATAGTCAGCCGGCGTCCATCGATCTCGACGCGAAAATCGCCCGCCTGCAGAGTGGTTTCCGCTTCATCCTGTACCGTAGGCGCACGCCTGAGCGTCGCACGGATGCGCGCCAGCAACTCGTCCATGCCGAATGGCTTCGTGACGTAGTCATCCGCGCCGCAGTCGAGCGCTTCCACTTTGGTCTTTTCTTCACCACGCACCGAAAGCACGATGATCGGCACCTGAGAAAATGCGCGCAGCCGGCGGCAGAGCTCCAGCCCGTTCATATTTGGCATGGCCAGATCCGTGACCACGAGATCCGGCGGCCAATCGCCGAAGGTTTGCAGAGCGGCCTCACCCTCCGCGGCCACGCGCACGTCATAGCCCTGGCTGATGAGGCTGCGGCGCAACACGCGGGTGATTTGCGGCTCGTCGTCAACTACCAGAATGCGTTGTTTTGGATCCATGCTTACTTGGAATCGACCACAATCCTAACGCAAAGACTTGTTAAGAGCGGGGGTAAACCCTCCTTCCTGACTGCGAGTGTTCCCAGTTGAACTTTGATACTCAAGGCTGGGTCGCAAACTCAACGCTATCCCCTTGCAGTCAGGAAGGCGGGTTTACCCCCGCTCTGGTTTGACGCAGGTCTTACGTTTCAATCGGCCTTAGCCGTTGGCAAAGTGACGACAACCTTCGTTCCCTTTTGGCCGTTCAGGTCTTCGATCCAGATCCGCCCGCCGTGTGCATCAATGATCCCTCGCGCGATCGCGAGTCCCATCCCGCTGCCGGAAGAGTGGGGCACCGCAACGTCCCCGTCTCGCATGGCGCGAAAGAATTTATCGAAGACGCGCTCGCGAAACTCGGCAGGAATTCCAGCGCCTTCGTCCTCGACCGTTAAGCGAATTGTACGATCATCCCCCGGACTAGCGCGCACGCTGATGGTGCTGTCAGGCGGCGAGTACTTGGCGGCGTTGTCAACCAGCGTGTAAACCACTTCGGCAATTGCGTGCTCGTCGACGCGTATCGCGGGCATTTCATCTTCCATCCAAACTTGCAGGCGGTGTCCCCGCACACGGGGCGCAGCACGCTTCAGGGCAGCGCCGACGATCTCGTCGATCGAGCTCAGGGTTTGCCGCAGGTGCATCTCGCCGGCTTCAATCCGCGCCAGCTCCATCAATCCGGCAATAAAATGATCCAGGCGATCCGCTTCTTGATCGATTACCTCCAGCATCTCCTTGCGCCCTGCGTTATCAAGGACACCGGTGGCATGCCCTGAGGGCGGCAAATGGTGTTCATCCAACAGTGTGGTGACCGACGCCTTGATCGAAGTTAGAGGCGTGCGCAGATCGTGCGTGACGGCATCAAGCAGCGCGGACTTTAGCCGTTCACTTTGTTTGAGCGCTTTCGCCTGGCTGGAACGTTCGAAAGTGTCTTGTAGCTCATGGTAGAGCCGCTCGATCTCGCGTTGGTCGGCTTCAGCTTCTTCGGCGCGCCGTTTCGCGTTAGCCGAGAGTCGCCCCGCGATTACCGCAGTGACCAGAAATGCAAACAGAGCAATCCAGTTGTCTGCGCCTTTTATTCTGAAGGTCCAAACCGGCGGCAGGTAAAAAAAGTTGAAGCAGGCCACACCCACCAGGGAAGCGACGATGGCGGGTCGCGCTCCCCACCCGGTAGCGATCAGCAGGATCACCAGTAACAGAGCAAGCGCGACGGTGGTGGGATTGACATGCGATCCGAAGAGCTGGAGTAAAGCAGTGACGAGAGCAACTCCGATGATAGACAAGAGATAGCCAATCCAACGCCGGTTAGAGATTTTGCTCCACACTTTTCACCATTGTAACACGTTGGTCTAATCTTGATTAAAAAGTCAGGTATGCTATAATCCGCCTGTTCTTAAGGAAAACGGGCTCATTTAGTATGAAGATCTCAGCACAGGAAGAGTATGGGCTGCGTTGCCTGGTGCAGTTGGCACGGGCTGAAGCGGAAGGCGAATCGCTGACTTTGGCGCAGATCGCCGAGCTCGAGGGGCTTTCCGTGGCCAATGCCGGGAAGCTGCTCTGGATTCTGAACAAGGCCGGCATCGTGCAGTCTCAGCGGGGTACGAAGGGCGGCTATTCGCTGGCGCGGGCCGCGTCGGAAATTCGCCTGAATGAAGTGATTCGGATTCTGGACGCCGACACGGTTGACTCTTTTTGCAAGACGCATGCAGGCGTGATGGACGTTTGCGTGCATACCAGCGACTGTGGCATTCGCCCGGTGATTGTCGGACTGCATGAAGTGGTGCAGAAGGCTTTGTCGGAGATCACTCTCGCGCAATTGGTTGGCACGGAAGCGAAGGTTGATGCCACGCTGCATCGCATCCAGGGACTGCCGGCTCGGCCAGAGGGCGTTCAGACAAGTGCGTGAACGCGCGTCGCGCTGTAGCGGTTACGAATTTGGCATCAGTGGTCGAAAGAAAACATAAATGAGCCAGGTCGAGTTACTAACAAACAAGGAATACAAATACGGTTTCGTTACCGATATTGAGTCCGACGTGATTCCGCGCGGACTCAGCGAAGACACGGTCCGCCTGATCTCCGCGAAGAAGAACGAGCCGCAGTTCATGCTGGACTTCCGCCTGAAGGCCTATCGCCATTGGCTGACGATGAAGGAGCCGCGCAAGTGGCCCAACATTAGTTTCCCTCAGGTCGACTACCAGGACATGATCTATTACAGCGCGCCGCGCCAGAAGGCGACGAAAGCGAGCATGGATGAAGTCGATCCGGAATTGCTGCGTACGTTTGAGAAGTTAGGCATTCCGCTTTCAGAACAAAAGCAATTGGCGGGCGTGGCGGTAGATGCAGTTTTCGATTCGGTTTCCGTTGCGACCACGTACAAGGAAAAACTGAAGAAGCATGGCGTCATCTTCTGTTCGTTCAGCGAAGCAGTGCGCGAGCATCCGGAGTTGATCAAAAAATATCTGGGTTCGGTAGTCCCAACCAACGACAACTTCTATGCGGCCTTGAACAGCGCGGTCTTCTCCGATGGCTCCTTCTGTTTTATTCCCAAGGGCGTACGTTGCCCGATGGAGTTATCAACTTACTTTCGTATCAACAATTCAGAGTCGGGCCAGTTCGAGCGGACTTTGATCGTGGCGGAAGAAGGCTCGTACGTTTCTTACCTCGAAGGATGCACGGCGCCGAAGTTCGACAAGAACCAATTGCATGCGGCGGTGGTTGAGTTGGTGGCGCTGGATAACGCCGAGATTAAGTACTCAACGGTGCAGAACTGGTACGCCGGTGACGAGGAAGGGCGCGGCGGTATTTACAACTTTGTGACCAAGCGCGGCAAATGCGCCGGTCGCAACTCAAAGATCTCATGGACGCAGGTGGAAACCGGATCAGCGATTACCTGGAAATATCCTTCGTGTATTCTGCAGGGTGACAATTCCATTGGTGAGTTTTATTCGGTCGCCCTCACGAACCATGCGCAGCAGGCCGACACGGGTACGAAGATGATTCACCTGGGTAAGAACACCCGGTCCACAATTATCTCGAAGGGCATCTCTGCCGGAAACGCCAACAACAGTTACCGCGGTCTGGTGAAGATCATGCCGAAGGCGGAGAACGCGCGCAATTACACGCAATGCGATTCGATGCTGATTGGATCAAAGTGCGGCGCGAATACTTTTCCCTATATCGAGGTGATGAACAGCACCTCGCGGGTGGAACACGAAGCGTCTACTTCGAAGATTAGTGAAGAGCAATTGTTTTATCTCATGCAGCGCGGCATCTCGCAGGAGGACGCTGTTTCGCTAATCATCAACGGTTTTTGTAAAGACGTTTTTCTGCAGCTCCCGATGGAGTTTGCGGTTGAGGCGACGCGTTTGCTGGGAATGAAACTGGAAGGCAGCGTCGGATAAACAGGTTTCAAGTGACGGGTGTCAGGTGCCGGAGATGGGTTCAACCGACGCCGGGCACCCGATACTGTGATGTCCGGAAGAGTGTTTGAGCGAATCGCAAACTAGGGTTCGCATTGGAGTAACTAAGTGCTGGAAATTCGAGATCTAAGAGCAACGGTCGATGGGAATGAGATTCTCAAAGGCATCAACCTGAAAGTAAACAAGGGTGAAGTACACGCCATCATGGGGCCCAACGGCTCCGGTAAATCGACCCTCGCGAAAATAATTGCCGGACATCCGGCGTACGCGGTCACCAGTGGGGAAGTCCTTTATCAGGGAAAAAACCTTCTGGATCTGTCGCCGGACGAACGCGCGCGCGAAGGAGTTTTCCTCGCGTTTCAGTATCCCATCGAAGTGCCCGGTGTTTCGAATGCGCAGTTTCTGCGCCTGGCTTACAACGAAAAGCAGAAACACTTTGGCCTGGATGAACTGGACCCGCTGGAGTTCAAGGACTTGCTGAAAGAGCGGGCGAAAGTCGTGGAGATGGATGGGAGCTTTATGAGCCGCTCAGTCAACGAGGGCTTTTCCGGTGGCGAAAAGAAGCGCAACGAGATTTTGCAGATGGCCGTGTTGGAACCGAAGCTGGCAGTATTGGACGAAACTGATTCCGGATTGGACATTGATGCGTTGCGCGTGGTAGCCGGCGGCGTTAACCAACTGAGGAATGCGGAGAACGCGATTGTGCTGGTGACGCACTACCAGCGCCTGCTGAACTACATCGTTCCTGACTTCGTGCATGTTCTTTCCGGCGGCCGAATTGTGAAAGAAGGCGGAAAAGAGTTGGCGTTGGAACTGGAAGAAAAAGGATATGACTGGTTGAAAGCGAAAGAAGCTTTGTCAGCCTGAGTTCGTGATTTATGGTGAGCCAAGCCGCGAAACAACTAAATGAATACGCCGAGATTTTCCAGGCCGTGGCGGAAAGTCCGGGGCCGGAGACAAGCTGGATCAGGCGCCTGCGCGATACTGCGTTCGATCGATTCCAGCAGGTCGGTTTTCCTACTACGTCCGACGAAGAGTGGAAGTATACGAACGTAACGCCAATCGTGAATGGCGATTTCTCGCCCATGGTTGACGACATCTCGCCCCCGAGTCTGACGGACGAGGACATCGAAGGGCACCTGTTTGCGGAGGCGCGCGCGACCAGCATTGTTTTCATCAATGGAATTTTCACGCCGGAGCGTTCAAAGCTGGGCGCCCTGCCGGACGGTGTGGTGGTGATGGATTTGTTGCAGGCGACCCGGACCGAAGAACATGGCGAAGCAATTCGCGCGGAACTGGCCCGGCAGGCCGACTATAACGAAGACGGTTTCACTGCGCTCAACACCGCTCTGTTTGGCAGTGGCGCGTTCATTCGTATTCCCCGCGGGCAACAGATTGACACGCCAATTCACGTTCTTTTCCTTTTTGAACCTCGCTTTGCGGCGATCACAACTTTTCCTCGCCTCCTGATTATTTCCGAGGAAGACAGCGCGGCGACGGTGATTGAGAGCTATGCCCACTCCCAGGACGGACCCGGATTTACCAACGCGGTAACCGAAATTGTTTTGCAGCAAGCCGCGCGTCTGCGTCATTACCGTTTGCAACGTGAGAGCCAGGAAGTCTTTCATGTGGCGACTACCAAAGTTGATTTGGGACCGCAGAGCAGTTACGACACGACGGCGGTCACACTGGGAGCAAAACTCTCGAGACATACTATCGGCGTAACGATGGACCATGAAGGCGCCGAGTGTTGGGTTGATGGCCTGTACATGGTTGATGGAACGCAACACACCGATACTCATTCGCTGATCGATCATCGCAAACCGCATTGCACCAGCCACCAGCTTTACAAGGGCATCCTCAACGGCAAATCGCGCGCGGTCTTTAACGGCAAGGTCTTTGTCCGGCCTGGCGCCCAGCAGACCGACGCGATGCAGACGAACAAGAACATGTTGCTGTCGAATGACGCGCGGGTGGATACGAAGCCGCAACTGGAGATTTTTGCTGATGATGTTAAGTGCGCACATGGCGCGGCCATCGGCCAGCTTGATGAAGATGAGATTTTTTACCTGGAGAGTCGCGGTCTAAGACCGGAACTCGCCCGGAACCTGCTGACCTATGGGTTTGCCGAGGAAGTGATCGAAAAGATAAAAATCGAATCCATCAAACGAGATCTGGACGCCGCAGTATTGAACCGCTTGCATGCGCAACTGGAAACGTAATCCTTTGGATATGGCAATAGCGCAGAACGAAATCCTGGCAGGTAACGAAGCGAGTGATTGGAACGTCGCGCGCATTCGCGAGGACTTTCCCGTCCTCCGCCAGACTGTGAATGGCAAGCCGCTCGTCTACCTGGACAATGCTGCGTCGTCACAGGTGCCGCAGGTGGTGGTTGAGCGCGGCAGCGCTTATCTCGAACACGAACATTCCAATATTCATCGCGGCGTGCATTACCTGAGCGTGAAGGCTACCACGGCCTACGAAGGCGCGCGGGAAAAGGTGAAGCGGTTCATCAACGCTCGCGACAGTAAAGAGTGCATCTTTGTCCGCGGCGCCACCGAAGGCATCAACCTGGTGATGCACGGTTACGGTCGCAAGTTCATCAACGCCGGCGATGAAGTCATCATCTCGGAGATGGAGCACCATTCCAACATCGTGCCGTGGCAGATGCTTTGCGAAGAGAAGGGCGCGCGGCTGCGCGTGGTTCCCATGAATGACGCGGGCGAACTGCGTTTGGATGAATACGAAGCATTACTGAATGAGCGAACGAAATTCGTCGCGCTCGCTCACATCTCGAATTCATTGGGCACAATCAATCCCATCAAGCAGATGATTGAGAGCGCGCACAAGTATGGCGTGCCGGTTTTGATCGATGGCGCGCAGTCGGCGCCGCACATGCCAATTGATGTGCAGGATTTGGATTGCGACTTCTTTGCGCTTTCCGGTCATAAAATGTTCGCGCCCACGGGCAGCGGCATTGTTTACGGCAAAGCCCGCTTGCTGGAGGAGATGAATCCGTTCCAGGGTGGCGGAGACATGATTCGCAGCGTGACATTTGAGAAAACCACCTACGCCGGGTTGCCCAACAAATTCGAAGCCGGCACCCCGGCGATCGCGTCCCAGATTGGTTTGGGGGCAGCGATCGATTACCTGAATAGCATTGGTCGCGCCCAGGCGATGGCGCACGAGGAAGAGTTGCTCCGTTATGCGACCGAGCGGCTGTCGGCGATTGAAGGCGTACGGATCATTGGGACAGCACGTCAGAAAGCCGCAGTGCTTTCCTTTGTGCTGGACGATGTGCATCCGCACGACATCGGGACGATTCTGGACCAGGAAGGGATCGCGGTGCGTGCCGGCCACCATTGTGCCCAGCCGGTCATGCAGCACTTCAACGTCCCCGCCACGGCCCGTGCTTCGTTCGCGTTTTATAACACGAAGGAAGAAGTGGAAGCGCTGGCGCGCACGATTGAAAAGGTTATTGAGATCTTTTCGTGAGGGGTAAATGGTAAATGGGCAATGGTGAATGGTGGCGGGCTTGATCAGCCATTCAACAGGCCATTGGGACTGACTGACCATTTACTACTTACCATTCACCCTTTACCAAAATTTAAAGTTCATGTCAGAACTCAGCGAGCTGTATCAGGCAGTCATACTCGATCACAACAAGAAGCCCCGCAACTTTCATAAGTTGCCGGCGGCGAACCGTTCGGCCGAAGGCTTCAATCCGTTGTGCGGCGATCAGTTAACGGTTTATTTGCAGCTCGCAGGCGATACCGTAGCCGATGTGAGTTTCGAAGGGTCGGGCTGTGCGATCTCAAAAGCCGCAGCCAGCATGATGACGCAGGCGGTGAAGGGAAAAAGCAAACAGGACGCAGAAACGCTGTTTGCTGAATTTCATCGCATGGTTACCGGCGAGCTGGACGAAGAAAAGACGCCTAACCAGTTGGGCCGGCTGACCATTTTTGCTGGAGTGCGCGACTTTCCGGTAAGAGTCAAATGCGCTTCGTTGCCCTGGCATACAATGCACGCCGCGTTGAATAATGAACCCCTGGTATCGACGGAATAGCGTCCACGGGTTCAACGCCCTCGGCGTAAGCACCAAACCCAACCCGCCATCATGATCATTTCCACCATCGAGCTGCGCGAGATTCGCTTGCCGCTCGTCCACTTCTTCGAAACCAGCTTTGGGCGCACAACCGAACGTCGCATCATCCTTGTCCGCATGACAGATGCGGATGGCGCCACTGGCTGGGGTGAATGCACGGCCGGAGAGGGACCGTTCTATTGCGAAGAGTGGACCGAGACCGCCTGGGCCGTGCTGAATGAGTTTCTGGCGCCGATGGTGGTCGGCCAATCGATTGCCAACGCGGCCGCGGTTTCGCGCTTGATGAGCAGAGTGCGAGGCAATCGCATGGCCCGCGCCGCGGTGGAAGCCGCTGGTTGGGACCTGGAAGCAAAACAGTTTGGCGTTCCGTTATGGCAACACTTGGGCGGAGTCCGAAGGGAAATACCTTGTGGCGTTTCGATCGGCATCCAGGATTCGCCGGAAGAGTTGATCGATAAGATCGAGCAGGAACTTGCCGCCGGATACCAGCGCATAAAAATAAAGATCAAGCCGGGTTGGGACGTGGCGATCGTGGAGCGCGTGCGCGCGCATTTCCCTGATATTCAACTGATGGGCGATGCGAACTCAGCCTATACGTTGCGCGATACGGACCTCTTCAAGGAACTTGATGATTTCAAGTTAATGATGATAGAGCAGCCGTTGGCCCACGACGATATGTTCGATCATGCAAAGCTGCAGCGGCAATTGCGCACGGCGATTTGCCTGGATGAGTCGGTACATTCGGCCGCGGATGCAAAACACGCGCTTGAGCTCGGGGCCTGTCGCATTATCAACGTCAAGCTCGGGCGCGTCGGCGGTCATGCGGAAGCGAAGCGCATCGAAGAAGTTTGCCGCGAAACGAATATTCCGGTGTGGTGCGGCGGAATGCTCGAATCGGGCATCGGCCGCGCGCACAACATTGCGATGGCGACGCTGGAAGGCTTTAGCCTGCCGGGCGATGTCTCTGCCAGCTCACGTTACTGGAAAGAAGACATCATCGATCCGCCGGTGACCGTAACGCCTCAAGGAACCATTGTCGCGCGGGATCAGCCAGGAATTGGATATGAGGTTAAAGAAGATTTGATCGAACGCCTGACAGTTCGGAAGACTTTGATAGAGAGCTAGGAATCATTTTCCGTATATCATTTGTCATTGCCGCTTAACAGCTAGTCGGCTCGCTGTGGTACTGACTTCATTCCGGGGCGTCCCTGATACGCCTCCCGCCCAACGCGCCAGTGCCATACTTCACCAACATCAGGATCCGGCAAACTCCCGATTCGAATCATTCCCAGTCGTTGCAGAACCCTGACCGAGGCATTTGGTTGCGCCAGTGTGTGCGCCTCAACCTCTCTAACTTCCGCATGCGAAAAAGCGTAATCGGTTAGTCCCCGCGCGGCTTCGGTAGCGAAACCTTGTTCGCGGTAAGGCGGTACCACGGCATAACCTATCTCCACCACGCCGTCCTCGGTCGGTTTTCCTTTGAACCCGCCGTGGCCGATTAGCGCATTATCGCCCACGTGAATAAAAAGGTAGGTCCACCAGCCCGCGGCGTCGGGATGCTCTTTCAAGTATTTATACGCATACTGAATCGCTTCGATGCCTGCCACTCCGGGAAACACAAACCAATTATCGAAGACAGTGACGCCAAGCAACTCACCAAGTTCGGGCGGATTACGCAGGATGGCTTCGAAGTGTTTTAGCTCGTAGGGAATTAGTTTGAGTCGTGGGGTCTTTATCATCGGTTCGTTCGTCTGCTATCCGCAGATTACGGATTAGCGATCAGTCCTTGCGTCATGATTCGACAGGCTTTGCACAAAAACTCAGGTTCAGCTTCGTGTCTGCCCCTCCCCGTAAACGGGGAGCGGTTAGGGGTGGGGTTCGCGCCCGGCAACCTCTCCCCCCATCCCCCTCTCCGCTTGCGGAGAGGGGGAGAAAAAGTGATGTTCAGTAATTTTTGTGAAAAGTCTGATTCAACAAGTCCACGATAGTCCTTCGCGGAAGTTCAGGTTGAAAGAGCATCGTTCGGGCGTATAATACGCCGCACGCAGAACGCTTTCTATTTAATATTTCCGCTCAATCCATACAAATCAAAGTGAATCCTATTACGATGATCATGCCGCGCGAGCTTAACCGGTCCCAGATGGTTGACCTGCAGCAAATTTTCATTGAACGGCAAAACGATCTCCTTGGCCTGGCCCAGTTGCTGGTGGAAGCTGAATCGCCTTCAGGTGACCTGGCGGGAAACCAATCCGTCGTTTCCTTGCTGGAAGAAGCGGCGCGATCGATTCCTGCTATTAGATCGATTGATAAAATCTCCGCGCCGGGCTACGGCGAGCACTTGCGTTTGACCGCCTTCAAGAATGCTGGAGATGACCAGCGGCCGGTCGTGATTCTGGGACATACGGACACCGTTCACGCGCGCGGGTCGCTGGCAGAACGTCCCTGGCGGCGAGAAGGGAATCGAATCTATGGTCCGGGTATTTTCGATATGAAAGCGAACTGCGCGCTGGCGCTCGAGGTCCTGCGGGCATGCACCGCGATCGACTTGCCGGTCAATGGTCCAGTCGTTCTGCTCCTGACTTGTGATGAAGAAAACGGGAGTCCCACGGGCCGTAGTCTGGTTGAAGCGGAAACCAGGAACGCTCGCGCCGTGCTGGTGCTTGAGCCGCCGGCTTCGGGCGGTCGCGTCAAGACTGCGCGCAAGGGAACTGGAATGTTTACGATTCATGCGCAGGGTCGCGCGGCTCATGCGGGACTGGAACCGGAAAAGGGCGCCAGCGCAGTTTTGGAAATGGCTCACCAAATTGTCCGGCTGCACGCGATGAATGATTTGGCGGCCGGCACTTCGGTTAATGCCGGCGTGGTTGAGGGCGGGACGCTTTCGAATGTCGTCGCCGCATCTGCCACCGCGGAAATTGACATTCGGTTCAGCTCAATGGCCGCAGGGAAGAGAATCGAAGAGGCGATCCTCCATCTGCAGCCAGTGGACGAACGGGTGGAATTATCAGTGCGTGGCGGAGTCAACCGTCCACCATTAGAGCGAACGGACAAGGTCCAGGCGCTCTACGAACAAGCACGTCAGGTCGCATCGCTGATGGACTTCGAACTAGGCGAGACCAGTGTTGGCGGCGCCTCAGACGGGAACTTTGCCGGTGCGCTTGGAGTGCCGGTACTGGATGGTTTAGGCATCGATGGCGATGGCGCGCATGCGGTGCATGAACATATTTTGATCGATAACATCGCCGGTCGAGGGGCGTTGATTGCCGGCCTGCTGGGGATATTGTAAGTGGATGATGGCAGGACGATAGATCATAGACGACCGATCATAGGCGATAGATTTTCGGGTGACGATCGGGCTCGTTCTTGCCATGGTCTATGGTCCATAGTCGATCGTCTTCTTCACAGAGGTGCATCATGAAAAAATCGTTAAGCCTGATTCCAATTCTGCTACTCGCGACCGTTGTCCTCGCCCAGCAGGAAATTCCTCCTATCAGAAACTTCCTGCGGGTTAATAATGATTTCTGCACCGGCGGGCAACCCAGGCCTGAACACTTGCAGCAACTGAAGAACGAAGGCGTGAAGGCAGTGATTAACCTGCGCACCCCCGGCGAGCATCGCGCCGCCGAAGAGGAAGCACAAGTTAAGGAGTTGGGGCTGCGCTATTTCAATATTCCCGTTGTCTATGCTGAGCCGAAGGATGAACAGGCTACCGAGTTTCTCAAGATTACTGATGATCCGAAAAACCGGCCCGCCTTCATCCATTGCACCGCCGCCATTAGAGTCGGAGCGTTTTGGATGATTCGCCGCGTGCTGCGCGACGGTTGGACCATCGAGGCGGCGGAAGAAGAAGCGAGGAAGGTTGGACTCAAGGACAGCCCGCACCTGAACGAGTTCGCGCGAAGTTACATCGAGCGTCATAAGAAGTAGCGGCCAGGTGGGGCCAGTTTGCGTTTAGCCGCATGGCTAGTCTGAAGTGGCAGGCAGGATTGATTCATAACAAAACCAATTTGGAGGCGGAATGAAAGCTATCAAACCGAGAAACCTTCGACAGTCCTGGCTGATCGCCTGCTTACTGGTGTTCAGCGGCACCATCATTATTTTCACGCCAAAGACCCGGGCACAACAACCCGTCTTGCTCCCTTCGGAGCAGTTGAGGTTCGGCGCTTTCCTCGCCCAATTCGATCCCGGCGGTACGTTTACGCTGAAGGGGCAGGGCTGGCCGGCGCTGAATGGGAACTGGAGGAGTAATGGCGCCGAAGTAGAGCTCGCCATGTCCGGCGGTCCCGGTGGCTGTGATAAGCCCGGTCGTTATCAGGTGGGCGTCTCCGGGAAACGCGTTAGCTTTACTATCGTCTCCGACGACTGTGTGGTGCGGAAGATGATTCTGGATCGCAGCACATGGTCTCCCGCCGGTGAGCCGATCGTAAAGCCGGTGCGCAACATTGTGCGAACTGGTGGAGCGGCAGCGACTAAACCCAAAGGTAAAACGGATCCCACCGGCAGTTGGCCATCGTTTCGAGGAGCACAAGCGGCCGGCTTTGTCGACGGTCAGAATTTGCCCGAACGCTGGAGCGGCGCCACCGGCGAGAACGTTCTCTGGCGCACGCCGATTCCGGGTCTGGCCCATTCCAGTCCCATCGTGTGGGGCGATCAGCTATTTGTCACCAGCGCGGTCAGCACCGATCCGAAAGCAACGTTTCGCCCAGGATTGTATGGCGACGGCGATGCGTCGAAGGACCGTTCGCCGCACCGCTGGATGTTATTCGCGCTGGATAAACGCACGGGGAAGATTCTTTGGGAGCGTATCGCCCACCAGGGCGAGCCACTTGAGAAGCGGCACATCAAATCAACCTACGCTAACTCCACGCCCGCAACCGATGGGCGAGTGGTTGTAACCTGGTTCGGTTCCGAAGGCGTCCACGCGTTTGATCTGAATGGACGCCTGCTTTGGAAAGTTGATCTGGGCCGGCTGGACGTTGGGGCTTACGACATTCCGACCTACGAATGGGGCCCGGCAAGTTCGCCAATCATCTGGAACGGTTTGGTTATTCTGCAATGCGACACGCAAACGGATTCATTCATTCTTGCGCTGGACGAATTAACCGGAAAGACCGTCTGGAAGACTGATCGCGAAGAGTTGCCGTCATGGGGCACGCCGACGGTGGCAGTCACAGCGACGGGACCGCAACTGGTGACGAACGCCTCAAACTTCATACGCGGTTACGACGCGCGCACCGGCGCTGAACTGTGGCGTTTGGGTGGCAGCTCAAAAATTACTGCGCCCACACCGTTATTTGCCAATGGTGTTTTCATCGTGGCCAGCGGCCGCGGGCCGGAGCGGCCGATCTTCGTGGTGCGGCCCGACGCACGCGGTGATGTGACGTTGCGGGACGGGAAGACCAACAACGAAGCGATTGTTTGGAGCCGCACTGGGCGCGGTTCCTACATGCCGACGCCGCTGGTCTACAACGGAATTCTCTACGTGCTCGGCAACAATGGTCTGTTCGACGCCTATAAGCTGGAAACTGGCGAGGAGATTTACCGGCAACGGCTCCCTGTAATCGGCAGCGGTTTTAGTGCCTCACCGGTTGCTGCCGACGGCAAGATTTATCTTTCGAATGAAGATGGAGAAATGCTGGTGATCAGCGCGGGCGAAAAGTTTGCTCACCTCGGAACGAACTCGATGGGCGAGCTGCTGATGGCGACGCCCGCGTTGTCGCAAGGCGTGATGTATGTGCGCTCGGCGTCGAGTGTCTTCGCGATTGGCAGGAAGAAGTAATCCCCCTCCCAGTGGGAGGGCGAACGACACACGATGAAGCTTGCTACCTGGAATGTGAATTCGATTCTCGCTCGGTTGCCGCATTTGCAGAAGTGGCTGCAATCGGAACAACCTGACATCGTTTGCCTGCAGGAAACAAAATGCATTGATGAGAAGTTTCCCTTTGCCGAGCTAGAGGAGCTCGGCTATTGCGCTTCTGTGTTGGGGCAACGCTCCTATAACGGGGTGGCTATTCTTTCCCGCGAAGAATGTTCGGATGTGCAGCGCGGATATGCCGATGCCGAAGAAGGCGCGCACGCGCGGCTGTTGGCTGCGCGAGTTAAGGGGATCATTGTCGTCAACGTCTACATTCCTAACGGGCAATCTGTCGGCTCGGAAAAGTTTGATTTCAAACTGGATTGGATGCGGCGGCTGCGCGAATTTCTTGCTGCCCGGTTTGAGCCAAATCTTCCGCTGGCGCTTTGCGGTGACTTCAACGTTGCGCCGGAAGATCGCGACGTGCACGATCCGCGCCTGTGGCAGGGACGCATAATGTGCAGCCAGCCGGAGCGGGACGCGCTGCAGCGAATCAAGGATTGGGGATTCACCGACGCCTTCCGGCTACACCATGAAGAGGGCGGATTCTATTCATGGTGGGATTACCGGGCCGGCGCTTTTCGTCGCAATATGGGTCTGCGTATCGATCACGTTTGGATCTCGAAGCCGTTGGTGGGCCGCAGCAGCGCCGCTCGGATCGACGTGAGTACTCGCAAGTGGGAGAAGCCTTCCGACCATGCGCCGCTAATCGCGGAGTTTGATGAAGGGGCTTAGGTTAGGAAACAGCGGGGGTAAACCCGCCTTCCTGACTGCAAGTAACTGATGTTGAGTCAAGATCTGGATCAGACTTCAACTAGAACTACTTGCAGTCAGGAAGGCGGGTTTACCTCCGCTCTTCTTCATCCCATCGGTAGCCTGATCGAAAAGACAGCGCCGCCCGCGGGTGCATTGCGCGCCGTCAGCGACCCGCCATGTTCCGTTATTACGCGGTGCGCCAAAGCCAGGCCGATGCCATGGCCGCCAGCCTTCGTAGTGAAAAAGGGTATGAAGATGCGGTTCAGATCCGATGGGGAAATTCCCGGGCCATTGTCCGCGATTTCGATCCGGTACCACTGGCCGGAAGGGTCCTTTTCCTTCGCGAGGGAAACGCCGACCTCGCGACCTTCAGATCTTTCTCGCATTGCCTCAGCCGCATTTCGCATGAGATTCAGGATCGCCTGACGCAGCATTAGTTCGTCAGCGCGAATTGTTTCCTTGCCGGCGCGGTTGTCGATTGTGAGTTTGATCTCCCCCTTCTCATAAACTGCGCGCAACTCGTTGCGGCACTCCTCGATCATTTCTCCCGGCGAAACATCCTCGACCTGCAACGGCTGCGGCCGAGCGAAATTCAAAAACGCCGTCACCATATCCGACAGGGTCCGAACTTCCTGTAACAGCGAAGCGGCCGCCACCTGTCCGCTTTCATCCATTTTCAGGTTTTGCAAGAGTTGCGCGTAACCATGCAGAGTCGCGATCGTATTCTTAAATTCGTGGGCCAACCCGGCCGACATTTCCCCCAGGCTTTCCAGATTCCGTTTCAGTGCTACTTGTTCTCTTAAATGTGTCACCTCCGTGAGATCGGTCAAAAGGCAGAGCGCACCGCGCGCGCCGTTGGTGCCGGACTGATCAATCGGGGCGATGGTTGCGCCGAGTCGTTGAATTTTGCCGGCCGTGCTTTCAACCTCTTCCCGGCGGTAGACCGAGCCGTTACGCAAACATTCCTCGACCATCTCGAACAAGCGCGGCGCGTCGGCAAACAGAGAACGCACCGGTTGGCCCAACGATTCATCGTCGAGCTGCAACATCTGCCGCGCCGGGATGTTCAACGCCGTCGCTTGTCCCGCCGAATCGAAGGCAATCAGCGCCGAGGGCACGCTCGCGACAATCCGTTCGTTGAATCGTTCCGCTGAATCAGCTCGTTCGCTTGCCTGAGCCGTCAACACTTCCAGCTCTCGCTGTTGCGCCTGTAGCTTCGCGACCACTGATTGAAAAGTTTCCAGTACAAACGTGGCTTCGTCACTGGATTTGCCTGATTGGACAGCGACCGGCGCTCGCTTAGCTTCTCCCACCAGCTTGCGGTACGGCCCGAGGAGCCAGCGCAAAAGCCCTACGATGCATAACAAACTGATGAAGAGGGCGACGATGAATCCCGTCAGCAGGATAGGGCGGTTAATCTCAGAAGTAGCGGGAGCGAGCGCGTAGAGGGCGAAAATAAAGAGCGTGGCCAGGAGAAAGATCGCTGCAAGCAGTGCGAGCCAGATTTGAAATCTGTTTCCGTTACGCATCAGTTTTGGGGATGATCCTTGATCTTTGGTTTTTGACTTTGGCCACTTAGCGACGTCGTAGCTGCAGGTCAGAACCGGGGAGCGGTAGCGACCGGGATCCGCTAAGCTTAGGAGCTTCTGTGTTCAAACTCGGGCCCGGTCGCTACCGCTCCCGGTTCTGACTTTGTGTTTCCACAAGGTTTGCTGTTGCCTCATCAAACTGTGCACTAGTCCACGGAACCCGATTACAAAAATCAAAAATCAAAGACCAAGCTCAAAGACCAAAGCCTCATCTGAACTGCCCGGCGTACCACTCCACGATATTCGAACCCAACAGCAGTGCAGCTATTGCCGCGATCCCCAGGAAGACGCCGAACGGCAAGAGCATCTGCATGTTTCGTTCACGCTGCTTAAACATCAGGACGATGCCGGTGAGCGAGCCGGACAGGACCGCGAGAAAGATAGTTAACACTGTCAGGCGCCACCCCAGGAAACCGCCTACCATGAACATCATCTTCACGTCGCCCAGACCCATCGCCTCGATATGGCGGACCTTTTCCCAAAGCCAACCCATCAACCAAAGCGTGCCTCCCCCGGCCAGCGCGCCGAGAACAGCGCCAATGAGCGATGCGGCCCACAACGGGAGGCCCGCCAGCGGACCGTTAACTAGCGACGGCAAGTCGTCGAAGTAGGGCGCGCCCATCAGGTAGGGGAGCGCCAGGCGTGCTACTACGGTGAAAACAATGCCCGGATAGGTGATGGCGTCAGGGAGAATCATGCGCTCGCCATCAATAAAAATAAGCGCGAGCAAGGCACTCACAAAGACGAGATCAAAGGGTAACGCGAACGTCAGGCCGTCGTGCCAGGTAACGAGCGCGAACAGCATCGCGGTCAAAAACTCTACGGCCGGATAACGCGCCGAGATAGGAGCGCGGCACGAACGACACTTGCCGCCGAGAATGGCGTAGCTGACGAGGGGAATGTTATCCAGCGGCCCAATCGCTGCACCGCACGCGGGACAACGGGAATTCGGAAAGACAATCGATTCATTGATAGGCAGCCGATGAATGACGACATTCAGGAAGCTACCGATCACCGCGCCAAATGCCGCCGCGGCGACGCAGATTACCGGCAAAGGAAACGTGAAATAACTCTGTAGCGCGAAGGGAATTGAGCTGTAGGTCATGCGGGAAGCATTGTAGCTTGGCTTAACCCGCTCTGCATACTTTTCATTTTTGTGGGGAATGAGGTCAGTACCACCACGCGGTAGCGGGTGAGACTGACCTCATCTTGTTAGGCTTCTTCCCGAGCTAAGGCTTAGTGCTGTCCACCGTAACGTTGTTATTGCGTAAGGTAGTCGAGGTTGCGCGTTGCAGGTTGGCCAGCGCCTTGGCGTAATCCGTCTCAGTCTGGACCTCCTGGGCGCGAGCGTTGGCCAGTGCGTTCTGTCGTTGAATCAAAATGAAGGTCGTTGAGCGGCCAACGGAATAGAGTCGCTGTTCGCCTTCCAATTGAATCTCAGCGTTCTTCTGCGCTTCACGCGCAGAGAGTACGCGTAAGCGGGCCGATTCAACCGCCTGTGCCGCATTGCGTACGTCGGATTCGATCACGACTTCCTGCGAGCGCACCGACGCCTGGAGTTGATCTCTTTGGATCAACGCGCCGGCTAAATTCGCTTTCGCCGTCGTGTTGTGGAGAGGAAACTGGATCGCGACGCCAACGGTGATATTCCGGGTCTCAAACTTCGACAGGTTAGACAGGGTCTTGCCGTAACCACCGATCAGAAACTCAGGCGGCGTACCGGCGCAGATCTTGTTGATTGACGGATCGGGAACGCAGGGTGAGCCGGCCAGGCCGGTTGAGGCGATGGTCGCCTGCAAATCGATTTGCGGCTTGGTCTGGTTCTTAAAGTACTGCAGGTCGATGTCGTTGATGTTCCGCTGCAATTGCAAGCGCGCCAATTCCGGCCGGTTCTTTCGCGCCTCGCCTAACGCATCCAGCAAGTTCACCGGGGTGGTGTCGATCACCGGCGTGTCAGTAGGTGTAATTTGCGCCGACCACTGCGATGCCGAAGGGTCTTTCAATATCAGTTGCTTCAAACGGTTCTCGGCCGTCGTCACATTTTGCGTGGCCGTCAATAGTACCGACTCACGGTTCGCCAGCTCAGTCAGAACCTCAGCGCGATCGAGTGGCGCTTTCGCTCCGGCGGCAATTTGGGCCTCAATCTGACGCAGGTTTTCCCGCGACAGCGTCATGTTGTCCAGTTGCACCTGCTGATCGCGTTTCGCGAAAAGTAAATCCCAGTACGCGGCTTGAACCTGAGAAATAACATCTATGGTCCGGAGGCGAAAGTCTGCGTCAGACTGCTCAATGCGTTTCCGTTGAATTCTAATGTTCCGCCGGTTGTTGTCGATCGAGCGGTTGCGCCAAAGTGGCTGCACGATGGTCAAAGCCAGGTTTGCCGAATAATACGGATTGAGTGTGCTGCTGGTGGCGCTGGTCGTGTTTCTGGTATTGCTGAATGTTAGATCATAAGTTCCGCCACCGGTCCGGAAAGATTTGGTGACCGCCGGATTGAGCGATAAGACCGACGTCGAGAGTTTGCCGGTTGGTGCGCCGCTAAAGATGCTTTGAATAGGCGTTACGCGCTTATCCAGCGTCGGCGTGAGGGAGAAAACCGGATCGTAAACACCCTCCAGAGCGCGCAACTGCGTTTCCGCGTACCTGACATCATCCTTCGCCATTTCGATATCGTTGTTGTTAGTCAGCGCCAGCCGAATCGCGTCATTCAGCGTCATCGTCACCGCGTTGTCAAAGGTGACACCAAGCCGGCTCAGATTCGGCATCGGCGGCAAAGGCCTGGCCTGTGCATCGGGAAAAACTGGCTCTTGCAGATCTGTTGCTGACGGTGCGGGCGTCGCACCCGGTTCTGCCGGTGGCGTCGGCATCGCCGTTGGTGACACTGGCATTTGCGTTGATGATGGCGGAGTCGTAGGCGTCACATTCGTTCCCGGCGGAGCTTGCGGGGCCGATCTTTGCGTGCCAGGCGCCGCAGTGGGGCTGGTTGGCTTGGCCGCTTCGGGCTGGTCTTGTCCCTGTCCCGGCGGTCTCTTGGCATCGCGTTGCGCAGGATTCGGCGTCGCCGCCGGCCTTTGGCCCAGCGCGGTAGTGCCGGTTATCACATTGATGGCCGACAGGACCAGCAGCAGCCCAGTAACCCGAAGAAACGAATTGATCGACATTAAGAGAAATGCTCCTTATATGAACCTGAACCAGAGAGCTCGCGCTGCTTTCCTTCGTTGAGCAGACAAAGAGCGCCGAGTCATAGCGTACTACGTCGTTCGCACGCGCTCGGTTTCAAAAACCTAAGCAAACGGCTTGCCTTGACAGTCAAGATACGGGGGCATTATCTTGCGATCTCTTCGGCAACAATCCGCTCCTGTCCTCCCAATGGGTTCAGGATGGACGTGTGCTTCGCGCCGCGCCGGGGTGCTCGGAAACGAATATAAGCCAGGAGGACTCAAAGACAGAAATGGCAATTAAAGTGGGCATCAACGGATTTGGCCGCATCGGCCGCAACATCTTTCGTACCTCGTTGGGAGACCCGGAAATTGACTTTGTGGCGGTGAATGATATCACCAACACGAAAACGCTGGCGCACCTGCTGAAATACGATTCGGTCCTCGGCAATCTCGAAAATGAGATTTCCGCTACCGAAAATGGGATTCGGGTTGGCAGCGAAGAGTTCAAAGTATTCTCCGAGCGCGATCCCGCGAAGATTGATTGGGAATCAGTTGGCGCCGAAATAGTCATCGAGTCCACCGGTCTTTTCACCAAAGCGGAGGATGCCAGGAAGCACCTCCACGGCAGTGTGAAGAAAGTGATCATTTCCGCGCCCGCCAAAAATGAAGACATCACCATTGTGCTGGGGGTAAATGAAGGACAGTACGACCCGGCCGCCCACAATGTGATTTCAAATGCATCCTGCACCACCAATTGTTTGGCCCCGGTGGCCAAGGTGATTCACGAACAGTTCGGCATTCGCTCGGCGCAGATGACGACGATTCATTCCTATACTAATGACCAGCAGTTACTCGACTTGCCACATTCGGATCTGCGGCGGGCGCGCGCTGCCGCGCTTTCCATGATTCCAACTTCGACCGGTGCAGCGAAGGCGGTGGCCCTGGTCCTGCCGGAGTTAAAAGGCAAATTTGACGGCATCAGCGTGCGCGTTCCAACGCCGAATGTTTCTCTGGTTGATGTCGTAATGGAAGTGGAGAAAGAAACGACCACCGAGGATGTTAATCGCGCGCTGAAGAACGCAGCCGACGAGGAGTTGCATGGCATTCTGGCTTTCTCCGAAGAACCACTCGTGTCGGCAGACTTTCGCAAGAACTCAAATTCCTCGATCGTCGATGCTGAATACACCAAGGTGATTGGCGGTAACCTAATCAAAGTCCTTTCCTGGTATGACAACGAGTGGGGTTACTCCTGCCGCGTACGTGACCTGGTGAAGTTCATCGCGGCCAAAGGACTCTGAGATTTCGGATGGCGGATTTCGGAATGCGGATTGGAGAAGACTAATAAGTTGAGCCCTTCACATCTGTTTGCATCGTTTAGGGGCGGGCTACTGCCCGCCCTTACCATTTCTAACACCCGCGGGCAGTGGCCCGCCTCTAAACAGTAGGAAGGGCCCAGATTCAGTCGCAATGTCGAAGCTCTCGATCAAAGACCTCAAGCTAACCGGCCAGCGCGTCTTCATTCGCGTCGATTTCAACGTGCCGATCAAGGACGGCAAAGTTGATGACGATACGCGGATCCGCGCGGCGCTTCCGACTATTAACTACGCAGTTGGGAAAGGCGCTCGCGTAATTCTCGCTTCGCATTTGGGTAGGCCGAAAGGTGAGCGGGTGGAGAAGCACAGCCTGCGGCCGGTGGCGGATCATCTGGCAAGTTTGTTGGGTAAAGCTGTGGGATTCGCGGAAGACTGTGTGAGTGACGCCGTTAAAGCGCAGGTCGACGCCATGCAGAACGGTGATGTGCTGCTGCTGGAGAATCTGCGCTTTCATAAAGAGGAAGAGAAGAACGACGAAGGGTTTGCCCAGCAGCTCGCCGCCCTTTGTGATGTTTACGTGAACGATGCGTTTGGCGCCGCGCACCGCGCGCATGCGTCGACGGCCGGTATTACAAAGCATGTCGCGCAAGCCGCCGCCGGTTTGCTGATGGAAAAAGAGCTGGAATACCTGGGTGGTGTTATCAGCAACCCGGAGCATCCGTTCGTCGCAATTCTTGGGGGCGCGAAAGTGTCGGACAAGATTCCGGTCATCAACGCCTTGATCGATCGCAAGGTCGACAAGCTTCTGATCGGCGGCGCTATGGCCTACACCTTCTTCAAGGCCGAAGGCTTTACGGTGGGCAAGTCGTTGGTGGAGGATGACATGATGCCGACCGCTCTCGAGATCAAAAAGCGGGCGCAGGAAAAAGGCGTCGAGTTACTCCTGCCAACCGATCACCAGGTGGTAGACAGTTATGAACCCATCAAGGGTCAACAGGCGCTGGCGAAAACCATCCCGATTGAATTCACGAACGCAGGTTTGGTCGGGTTGGATATCGGCGCTGAGACGGCTGCCCATTTTGCCCACGCCCTGCAGGGAGCGCGCACAATCATCTGGAATGGCCCAATGGGCGTGTTTGAAGAAAAGCCGTTTGATGAAGGAACCATCGCGATCGCTCGAGCCGTGGCCGCCGCCGCCGACCAGGGTGCAACCGTAATCGTAGGCGGCGGCGACTCGGTGGCCGCCGTAACGCTGGCCGGGGTGGCGGATCGCATCACGCATATTTCCACGGGTGGCGGTGCTACGCTGGAGTTTCTTTCCGGAGAGGAACTCCCGGGAGTTGCGGCGCTCCAGAACAAATAGAATGTATCCGAATCCATTTGGCATGACGCCACCCACCACTTCCTTCGCGGGCTTTCACCTGTTACTGCGTGGATTGGATAATTTTTCAACCTACTTGCGAACCCGCGGAATCACCGACGTTGTTTGGAGCGTAAATAGTTTTCTCGCCACGGAGGGCAGCTATCCTTCACTCAATCCTCGCTTCAAGGAAGAAATTCACTTTGTGTTGCGGTTAATGGCCAAGGACGATGATGTGATCGTGGTTTGCATGGAACGCCTGCCGCCGGCATCATCCGCCGGGGACGTCCCATCGATTAAGACAGCGGCCGAAAAACTAAAAGACGAGGCTAAAGCGAAAGGACTTGTCTTACACGAAGGATCTTTCCATACCTTCGGCGTGCCGTTGGCTTTGGCTGAGGAAGACGTCTGGGACGTAGACGAAATGATACGTCTTGGGAAACTTTCGAATGAGCGCAGCCCGTACCATGCGCCTTTTGAGCCACCGTCGGAACTTACTTAGAATGACCATGAGAAAACCTATAATTGCCGGAAACTGGAAAATGTATAAGACGGCGGCGGAATCCGTCGCCACCGCGTTGGCCCTTAAGCCATTGGTCGCCAATGCTAACCATTGCGACGTGATTATCGCGCCCGTGTTCACAGCGCTGAAGACTGTCGCCGATCGTCTCGAAGGCTCGAACATATATGTCGCGGCTCAGAACTGCTCCACTGAAATCGAAGAGGGTGCGCACACCGGCGAGGTGGCGGCTTTTATGTTGCAAGATGTCGGCGCCAGCGCCGTAATTGTTGGCCATTCTGAGCGGCGCCAGAGTTATGCTGAAAACGATTCGATGGTGGGAAAGAAATGCCTGGCGGGAATTTCCACCGGACTGACCGTGATTTTGTGTGTCGGAGAAACGTTGCAGCAACGAGAACAGGGAATTGCTGAAAGCGTGGTTAGAGGCCAATTAACTGGCGGACTCAGTGGGTTGACAGCCTCTGATCTCGACCGTATCATCGTTGCTTACGAGCCGGTTTGGGCTATCGGAACAGGACGCACCGCGACGCCGGAGCAAGCGCAGGAAATGCACGCGTTTATCCGGCGCGTTTTCGCGGAAGGGCATTCTCAAAACGCGGCTAACGCCGTGCGCATTCTGTATGGCGGCTCAGTCAAACCCGATAACGTGTCTGGCTTGATGGCTCAGGATGATATCGACGGCGCCCTGGTGGGCGGGGCCAGCTTGAACGCCGAAAGCTTTGCCCAGATTGTTAATTATAAGGATCGGTAGTTGTCAGTGGTTCGTGGTCAGTGGTTGGTAGTCAGTGGTTAGTAATCAGTCGTCAGTTGTCAGTGGCATTGATTACAAGGAAGACCACCCACGAGTTACAACCCAACAACTAACAACTAACAACCAACTAATATCGGAGACCTATTTTGTTAAGTTACGTTTTATACGGATTATTCATACTGTCATGCTTAGTGCTGGTGGTCGTGATTTTGTTACAGCCAGGAAAATCAGGCGCGGGTGATCTTTTTTCCAGCAGCGTTTCGAGCACGGCCTTTGGACCACGCGGCACGGCCAGCGTTCTTTCAAAGATCACGATTGGCGCGGCTGCCGCGTTCATGCTGATTGCGTTGATGCTGTCCCTGCCCGCCGTAACTGGCACGCGATCGGTTTTGCAGTCGGAAACATCCGAACCGGCAACGCCGGCTGCGTCGGTAACGCCGACCCCGATGAGCATTACCATCCCTGGCCCAAGCCCGGCAGCAAGCCCTGCAGCGACACCCAAATAGAGTTAGGCAATCCTGCCTGTCGCTGTCGCCCGACTTTCGAGTTCAGTTGCCTGGATTTTTTGAAAAAGGACAGACCCGATTGTCTGTCCCGCTCCACCTCAGCCGAAGTGGCGGAACTGGTAGACGCGCACGTTTGAGGGGCGTGTGAGGTAACTCGTGGGGGTTCGAGTCCCCCCTTCGGCACCAATGCTACTTTCAAAAGACCGCGCTAAGACGCGGTCTTTTTGTATTTCATTAAGTTTCTCGCGCGATTTGTGATTTACATCTCTCGGCCTGGCTACTCTGTTTACACCCAGTTGTGACTCAGTTGTGACACGAGAAATGCCCGATTCCGCATAGCCACCCTTTCCGTTGCAATTCGAGTGTGCGGGAATGGGAGATGCAGATCGATGGTAACTCCGGTGATAGCGCGGATGGTTGAGATTTTGGTGCGAAGCCATGCTGCGTGAGATAAGCTTCCTGCCTGCGCTTACTGCCTGCGCTTCCTGATGCGTGGTCCGAAGGCGCGAACAAGGGCCTTCGCGCGCGCGGTGCCATGGCGGTTGATCTGCGTTGGGAAACAACTCTTTATCACCAGAGGTTTACGCGAATGAATGTGGACGAGGAAATCCAGGAAAAGACGGAGCGGCTGATGAGGCTGGCAGTCGAGGATGGGCTTGCCGGAGTGCTCATCAATTCTCAGCCGAACTTTTCTTGGCTGACCGCCGGCGGGACAAACGGCGTCGATCAAAGTCGCGAGGGCGGCGTCGGTACGTTGCTCGTCAGGCGTGACGGGCGTCGCTTTGTCCTCGCTAACAATATCGAAATGCCGCGTCTGATGCAGGAAGAGATAAGCGGTCAAAGATTCGAGCCGGTCGAGTTTGCATGGGAAGAGGAAAAGGCAAATCCGACTTTGGTTGCCGAGACGGCACGTTCGCTCATGAGTGATGAGTCACCGTTGGGTGCAGATCTTCCAATGGGCGAGGCGCGGATCGTTGAGGGAGCGATTGCGCGCGCGAGATACAAGCTGACGGTTTCGGAGATCGAACGCTTCAAGGCGCTGGGCTCGGATGCGGGTGAAGCTATCGGCAAACTGGCGCGTACACTATCGCCGGGTTTGACTGAGCGGGAAGTGGCGCGCCGTGCCGTCGATGCCATCGCGAGCATCGGGGCCGCAGCTGTTGTGACGCTGGCGGCTGCGGATGATCGCCTGAAGCATTTTCGCCATCCGGTACCCACTGATCGCCGTTGGGAAAAGGTGGTGATGATTGTGGTCTGTGCGCGCCGGCGCGGATTGATCGCTTCGCTGACGCGTATCGTCTGCTCCGGCCCGATCCCTGAAGAACTGACTACTCGAACGCAAGCTACCGCGCGTGTGAATGCGAGGCTCTTTGCTGCCACCAAGCCGGGCGTGACGGGTCGTGAGCTTTATCAGGTGGCCGCGCGCGGCTATCAGACGGAGGGTTTTGCGGGCGAGGAGCGTTTGCACCATCAGGGAGGGGCCGCCGGTTACCGCACACGCGATTGGGTGGCGCATCCTGGGCAGGCCGAACAGGTACAACCACATCAGGCGTTTGCCTGGAATCCGTCGATCACTGGGACGAAGGTTGAAGAAACCTGCATTGCTTTTTCTGACGGGGTTGAAATCATAACGGCGACCCCGGGTTGGCCATCGATTCCGGTCGAAGTTGAGGGGCGCACATATCTGTTACCCGATGTGTTATCCGTCTGAACGGGTTCGCTTCAAAGAGTCGTGTCTGATCTGAGTGACCAGCACTTCCGTGCACGCTGTGCGGGCGAGACGCCCGCGGTCCCAGTGAAGAGCTTGAGCGAACTTCGAGGGTGAAGAGTAGTGCTGTTAGGTGATTAGACTATGCTAGAGCGAGACGGTCTGCTCAGCCCAAAACTGAAACTCGCGGTGTTTATGCTCTTCGGCCAGGGCCAGAACTTCGCCGCCGGCCACGCGCCGGATTTGTTCGAAGATCCGGCCGCCCACTTCGTCAATTGTCTCGGTGCCGTCGATCACGCCACCTGCAGAGAGGTCGAGGTCGCGCGACATTCGTTGAAAGACCGGTGTGTTGGAGGCGAGCTTGATGACCGGAGTGATCGCGTTGCCGATCGTCGTGCCGCGTCCGGTTGTGAAAACGACTACCGTGGCGCCAGCCGCGACCAGGCCGGGAGTCGATTCCTGATCATAGCCCGGTCCCTGCATCAAATTAACCCCGCGATTGGCGACTCGCTCGGCGTACTCGATGACGCCTTCAATGCGCGTGGTGCCGGCCTTAGCGATTGCGCCCAGCGACTTGATCGTAATATTCAGCAATCCGCCCGCGATGTTCCCCGGACTCGGATTGTTATTCAGCACGGCGCCAAACTTCGAAGCGTATTCCTTGTACCAATCCAACATTCGATAAACTGCGCGACCTGTTTCGGTGTCCTTCGCACGGTTCGCCAGAATGTGTTCGGCCCCACAAAACTCCGGTACTTCAGTTAACAAAACAGTGCCACCCGATCGCACCAGCAGATCGGCAGCCCGGCCGAGAGACGGATTGGCAGAGATGCCGGAAAAGCCGTCAGATCCGCCACACTTAACTCCAAGCACCAACTCGCTCACTGACACTTCTTCCCGCGAGCTGCGGTTTACCTCCGGCAACATTTGCGCGACTTCTTTCAAACCGCGTTCGATTGCCGCCTGGGTGCCGCCGACTTCCTGAATGCCGATTTTCGCAACCGGCTTGTCAAAGGAGCGCTCTCGTTTCAGCAGATACTTCTCAACTTGCGCCAGGTTCGTTTTTTCGCACCCCAGGTCGATCAGAATCACTCCGCCTACGTTGGGATGATCGGCGTAATTGGAAAGGGTCCGCAGCATGACGTCGATGGTGGATCCGTCCTGACAGCCGCAACCCTTGTTGTGGGGAATGGCTATCACGCCGTCAACGTTCGGATACTTTTGCCGGTCATACAGCATGAATTCCGCCATCATCGAAATCTGCTGGGCTTCGTGGCTGGCGCACATGCTGGTGGGCACAATCAAAACGTGATTGCGAGTTCCCACGCGGCCATCGGAGCGGCGGAAACCCATGAAGGTGGCCCGTTCTGATTCGGGTAGATAGTCAGGAGCGGGCGTGCGGAGGTCTGCCGGCAGATCGCGCACGATTGGCACCTCATCGGACATATTGTCGTGAGTAATCTGCTCGCCTTCCTGGATTCCCAGAGAGGTGCCAATCGGTTGACCGAATTGCAGGACAAACGTGCCGGCATCGATATCGCGCGTCGCGAACCGATGCCCCGGAGGTACAGCGGCGCGCACCGAGAGCACCCGGCCATCAGAGAGTGTTAGCTCCAGGCCGGCAACCGTTTCTCGTTTTACCACCGCAACGTTATCTGCGGGATCAACGACAATCGCGTACTCACTGACGCGGGGCGCTGTTTGGGTCTCAGTTGGGGACATAGTGATTAAATCTGCGCCACTCGACGGCTAACCTTCTAATACATCACTCAGGATCAATGATCTCGTATTCGGTTGCAGACGCAGCCACAATCCGGGATTTTCGTCCAGTTGGCGAGCTCGTTCTTCGAGATCGCTGGAAATCTCAGTCTGCAAAAGCCGGGCGTAGCTCTCTCTCTTGCCCGGGGCGGTGCTGGCGTCCACGATCGACTGCACAATTCGCCGGGCGCCAAGAATTGCTGCGGGCCCCAGGGTCAAAATGTGTGTGGCCCGGCGACACTCGGCTTCATCTTTCTCGCTCACGGGACTGCCTCCCGCCTTAAACTTGGCAATGTGATGCTCCAGGATGCTGGTGGAAACCGGAATTACGCCTGCTACATCCTGATACGTCGCCCCAGACCCCGGCTTGATGTAGGCCAGGTGAGACGCTGCGTTGGCCTCCGGCCCGAGCCCGAGAAAAAAAATATCGATGCCACCCAACGCTCCCAGTCTCTCCACATAACGCGCGAGTTCCTGCTCCAGATCTTCCGCATCGGTCCGCATGGAAGTGAAGCTTTTGATTTTTCTGAAGAAGTCCGGGCCCAATAAGCGTTCAAAGTCGCGCACGAAGCTGAAGGCGTTATCAACCCGCATTGGGGCCAGCGCGTCCTGCGTAAAAACATGGAGGCGGCCCAGCAGCTCGTCTTTCTCATCCGTTTGCGCGGCCGCGCCGAGAAGACGATGCAACGCCTGGGCCCCCCTGCCACCAAGCAGGATGATAACAAGATCATCTGATTTGGCTTGCGCGGCGCGTTCAATTTCGTCGAACATTGCGCGACCAACGGCCGCTTCTGATTCCAGGACTTCGTAGGACAATTTCCGTGGAATCAATGTGGCCAGATTATCTCTGCTGGAGGATTCCGGATAGCCCAGCCACACATTATTGCCGGCTGTTCGCCGCCTAAGTATGTGTTGACTGGAAGCTACCACGATGTCATCTCCTGTTATAGTTACAATTTACTCAGCGCCACGAATTCCCGATTCCGGGTTCGCGATTCGCGTCACTGGTTTTACCACTGCCAATTCAGGACGTCACTTTATCACGCAAAATTGGAATGAGACAAGGTAAATCGCACGGTTTAGAGTTAACCCCAAAGTGAAGGTAACTATTGGGAAATGTTTGAATTCCGGTCTTGACCATCGCCAGCCGGCGGTGCTAAAAACCTCGGTGCGCAATATTGCAAGTGGTCTAACCTCTGACTGTCAAATCACTTCCTAAGGGCAAGATCCGGCGGAAGCAATAAGGAAACCTATGAGCTTTTCCTCTCTCGAACTAAACGGCAAAGTAGCCGTCGTTATCGGTGGTACGTCGGGCATCGGACGCGCTATCGCTCACGGCCTGGCGGCTGCCGGCGCAGATGTCATCCCCACGTCGCGCCGAATGGAACAAGTCGAAATTGCGGCCGGGGAGATTGAAGGCTTCGGGCGACGCTCGCTGCGCGTCAGCTCGGACGTTGCCGATCGCGCATCTCTACAGCTGGTCCTGGACGAAGGCGTTCGGGCTTTTGGCAAGGTTGATATCCTCGTAAATTCTGCCGGGCGAACCAAGCGCGCCTCCACCCTGGATTTCTCTGAAGCGGATTGGCAGGACATCATGGACACAAACCTCACTGGCACCCTGCGCGCGTGCCAGGTGTTTGGCCGGCACATGTTGGAGCGTGGTTATGGCCGTATCATCAACATTGCTTCACTTTCAACGTTTGTTGCCCTCTATGAAGTCGCTGCTTATTCAGCGAGCAAGGCCGCAGTGGCTTCACTGACTAAATCATTGGCAGTAGAATGGGCGCCTCACGGTGTTTGCGTGAACGCGATTGCCCCCGGTGTCTTTCGAACGGCTCTTAATCAAAAGCTGCTGGATGAATCTGAGCGAGGCAAGGAATTTCTGTTGCGCACACCGATGAAGAGATTCGGCAAAGTTGAGGAGCTGGCTGGTGCCGCGGTCTTCCTCGCTTCCGACGCAGCGAGCTTCGTGAACGGGGAAGTTCTGGTGGTGGATGGGGGTTTTCTTGCCAGCGGAGTTAATCAGTAAGGTGGTCGCGGCCTGAAATCTAAGTGACCTGCGTTCGGTTGGTTACTTTCAGACGGTGGTTCACGCTGTATTCGCGGGATCTTCAGACTCTTCTTCCTCGGATTCCTGCGCTTTCTGCGCGAGTAACAAATGGTCGCGCATGGCATTGCGAGCCGCTTCAGAATCTCGCTCGCGAATGGCCCGGTAGATGCGCCGGTGCATTTCGCCTGACTCTTTTAGATCCTTGGCCCGCTTTACCGTCTTACTTCGCGCTTCAAACAGGATGGTCGCCACCATATTCATCAGCGCCGTGAGGATCCGATTACCCGAAGCGGCCGCCACCATCTGGTGAAAACGCATGTCATGGACCAGGAACTGTTCCGGCTCATCCAGCGACGCGAACATGCCGGTCAATTCTTCCGACATAGAAGCTATTTGCTCAGGCGTCGCGCGTTCCGCAGCCAGGGCCGCGATGGCCATTTCCAGTGATCTGCGCGCCTCAAACATTTCCGAGGGGGCAAAGCCCTGCAGCGACGCCATCAGGCGTAGGGGACTACTGTCCAGCTCAGGAGGTCCTTCGGTTTCAACTACGAAAGTCCCGGTCCCCTGGCGCGGCTGCAAAACTCCCACCGCAGCCAGTGAGCTTATGCCGGCTCGCAAAGTGGGACGACTGACCCCCAATAACTTTGCCAGGTCTCGTTCTGGCGGCAGGCGATCACCCGGACGCAACTCACCATTGTGAATCATCTCCCGTAGCTGAGAGACGACTTCGTCAAAAGTATTGCCGCGCCTTTCCGCGCCAATGGTTTTGAAGATGCTGGTGTCCGGTTCGCTCATGATGTGAACAGTAAACCGAGAACAGTAAACAGTAAACCGTAGAAACGACGTCTCCACAGTTCACGGTTTACTGTTTACGGTTCACAGTCTTTAGCAGCCAGCGGCTCAGGTCGGTCGCGGCCTTATAGTTCTCAAACTCCGGCGGCAACTTTCTGCCGTCAACGTATTCGTTATAAAGCCACGGGTCGCCCACGGCGAACACACTACCTTTTCCCAATCTGGCGACTGCCATGATGGTATCGCCATTGTCCTGAAGAATCGGCTTTGCGGGCCCGGTAAGCGACAACGTGCAAACCTCTTTGAGAAAAAGCGCACGAGCGCTTTTGAAAATGAGGTGCTGAGGGGGAACGGCAATCCTTCCAGTAGCAAACTCATTTCCCTGGACGCGGTTTCTGCTGTCCTTGTTAAAGTGAATGCCAAACTGCCTGGCCAATTCGTTGAGATGGTCAAATTCCGCGTTACCCACGTCGTTAGCCATTAAGACAAGGACCCCGCCGCCCTTCACCCAATCACTAATCGCCTTGATGTGCTGTGGTTCGATGAAGTGCGGATTTTCGGTCTCATCCTTAGTGTCCGGATCGACGATGATGTAGATATCGGTTTCCGTCAGATTCCCGGTGGTTGGCGCCGCGCTCAGCGCTGTGGTGCTGGCGCCAAGGCTCGTAAAGATATTTCCCCAGAAGAAGAAGCCACTGTTCGGCATTTCTTCCCACTTGTAGTGATAAGGCGCCGGCTGTCCGCTTGCATCCGGCTTAACCTCACTGTTGAAGTAATAATCCAGCGCTACGGTTTTGCCTTTGCCGGCTATTTGCGTGGCGGCGATCTCCATCTCGTTGCTTGCCAGCAGAAACGCGCCGACACCCTTCGGATCATTTATGACAACCTTTTCACTTAAATAATATTGGTAGCTGCCGTCCCGATAAGGATTGCCGCCCAGGCCCGCGACGCTCACAGTACCCTCGAGGTCGAACTGCCCACGCGCGTTGGTGCGGGCAAAACGCCGCAGAATTCCCCGGTATCCTTTCTGTGCGACGCCGAGATAACCGGGGGACAGATAACCTTTGCGCACCCCCTTCGCCAGGGCATAGACGAACATGCACGAGGCGGAAGCTTCCAGGTAGTTTCCCTTCGCTGAACCTTTGTCGAGCACCTGATACCAAAGGCCCGATTTGGGTTCCTGATATTTCGCGATTGATTTCGCCAAACGATTCAGAATCGCAAGCAGTGCCGTCCTTTGAGGATGATCGCTGGGGAAATAATCGAGCGTGTCGACCAACGCCATGCCATACCAACCCATGGCTCGACCCCAAAAATTTGGTGAACGCCCCGTTGTCTGATCCGCCCAGCGCTGTTGTTTCGATTCATCCCAGCCGTGATAGAGCAGTCCGGTTTTCGCATCTCGGGAATGACGCTCCATCAAGACAAACTGTTTCGCGATATCGTCAAAAGCAGCTGGATCGCGGAAGGTTGCGGCGTACTCCGCGTAGAAGGGTTCGGCCATGTAGAGCCCGTCCAGCCACATCTGGTACGGGTAAATCTTCTTATGCCAGAAACCGCCATCGGTCGTACGTGGCTGTCCTTTTAACTGCTGCCGCAAAAGAGCGGCAGCCTGCTTGTATTTTTCCTTGCCAGTGACTTTGTAGAGTAGGAGTAGATTTCTACCTGGAAGAACATTGTCGAGATTGTAATCCGCGAGCTTGTAAGTGCGAATCGTCCCATCTTCGTTAACGAAGTGATCCATCGCCTCTTGAATATGCCTGAAGTATTTGCCGTCCCCGGTGCTTAGCCAGACGCCTTCAATGCCTTTTAGAACAAGGCCATGATCGTAGGTCCATTTGGCGGGATTGCCCGACTCACCTTTCGTCGCATCCCGCCATAGGCTTTCCATAGCAGTAGCTGCTATGCGCTCAGTAGGCCGGCTCTGTGCGTAAGCAGGGAAGTGCGCCGCAACGATCAGAATGATTAAGGAAAGTGTAGAGATAACTCTCATGACCATGCGACCAGTATTAACCTACTAGTTGGGTGAATTGGACGTCTTCTCCGCAAAGCGGGGAGGGGAAACTTCGTTCAAATACCTTGCCAGCTCAAGCTTAGTCTCTCGAATACCGTCCACCACTAACCCGGCCATCACTTCCGCGCCTCGGGAATTGAAGTGCGTGTTGTCTTCGATACCCTGAGGGTAATTCGCGTCTGCTTCGGGCTTGAGCTGCAGGAACAGTTTTCGCGACTCTTCCACACCATATTGCTTGATAAGCTCCTCGCTCTTGCGGTGCATATCGATTAGCGGAACCTTGTATTCGGTCGCCACGCTACGGACAAGGTCGGGGTATTCGCCATGAGTGTCGTAGAAGACACCGTTGCTATCGAAGCGCCGGCGCACCACGGGAGTCAACAAAACCGGGACGGCCTTTTTATCCCTGACTTCCTTTACGAACCTGACCAGGTTCGCGCGGTAATCAGCCGGCGGCGTGTAGCGATCTGTCTTCGTCTTTGATCCGTCGTTATGACCAAATTGAATGAAGACATAATCGCCCTGCTTCAGGTTGTCGATGATGCCCTGCCAGCGTTTTTCTTCGATAAAGCTCCGAGTGCTTCTACCATTCTGGGCGCGGTTATCAACCACGACATTCTCGATATTGAAAAACTGTTGCAGCATTTCACCCCAACCCGTTTCCGGCCGCTTGGTGGGGAGCTTCGCTGCCATGGTCGAGTCACCAGCGAGATAGATAGTCACTGGCGCGCGCGCATCAGCAGCGCCCGGAAGCAGAGTGACCAGGAATGCGATCGCGAACGACTTCAAGTTAGCCCCTCGCTATTATCTTTGACGAGCTTCCCGTTGATTCGCACGTTATCCAGGTGCAGTCCCACGACATTCTTTACAATGCTCGGCTCAAGTACTCTTTCGAAAGTGCAATTTGTGAGGCGCAAGTCGAAGATCGGAGCCCGTTTGAATCCCTGCACGTCCAGGGCATATTTACTTTTTCCACTCGTTAGATTGCTCACCACAAAGTTGCGAACCACGGGGGTGAAATTTCCTTTTTCCCCCTCTTCATAATTAAAGTCGATGGTGATGGCCGCATGAGCGACCTGGCCCACCTGAATATTTCTGAAGTAAAGATTCTCCAACAGCCCGCCGCGCATGGCATTGTTCTTAACCCGCAAAGCGTGGTCCAGATTTTGACTGTCCAGACGGCAATCCTCGGCAAACACGTTTCGCACGCCGCCGGAAATCTCGCTGCCGATCGTAATGCCACCATGCCCGTCTTTCATACGACAACCCTGGATAACGACGTTCCGGGTAGGCATCTGCAATCGCCGCCCATCACCGTTTCGCCCTGATTTGATCGCTATGCAGTCATCACCGGTATCAAAGTCACAGTCTTTGATCAGAACATCGGTGCACGACTCAGGATCGCAGCCATCGTTATTTGGTCCATGGCTATCAATCTTGACCTTCTTCACGGTGACGTTAGTGCAGAGGACTGGATGAATCTCCCACATCGGAGAGTTTTTTATGGTCACGCCTTCGATAAGCACGTTATGGCAACGGTAAGGCTGAATGAACTGGGGCCGGAGATAGTGACCGGCGCCGAATATCCTTTCCCGCACCGGGACGCCGCGCTCGATCATCTCCACTAACACGGCCCTGGCCTTCCGCTGATTTGGTTGTCCGTCTTTCCAGCCATACTGAGTTCGTCCGTTCCAGGGCCACCACGCCTCAGAGTTGGCCTGCCCATCAAGAACTCCTTCGCCGGTAACAGCGATATTTCGCTGCTCAAAAGCGTAGATGAAGGGCGAGTAGTTCATCAACTCCATCCCCTCCCAACGACTGAAGACGAGCGGTAAATACTTTGTTTGGTCCTGACTGAACTTAATAGTAGCGCCGGCAGATACGTGGAGGTTGACGCCACTCTTCAAATGAACCGCTCCTGTCAAAAACGTACCTGCAGGTACAACAACTCTGCCGCCGCCGGCTTTGTTACAGGCAGCAATGGCTTGCTGAAAAGAGGTCGTGCAATCCACGTTTCCGTCTCCGCGGGCGCCGTAGCGAGTGATAACGAAGTCGCGCCTGGGAAAAACCGGCGCCTTAATTCGTCGCAGGATCCCTGGAACTTTGGACCACGGATCGTTCTGCGGACCGTAAGGAAGGGAATCGAGGTCGCCAGGATCGGCCAGCGTACTCCCAAACCCCTGCCGTGCAATCAAGATGGCGCTGCCTGCGATCGCTACGGATTTAATAAACTCACGACGGTTGGACATGGTTTATATGGTTGCGGCTACTCGAGCGCGACATAAAGAGAGGATTTTCCATATGTCACTTTCCATTTCTCATTTTTCATCGAAGGCTAGTCGTGCGAGGTGAGGCCTAGTACCACCACGCGGTAACGGGTGGGTCGTGCACGATTGACCCCAAGGTCAAGCCGCTACCGAGCCCTGGTACCGACCTGACTCCCTCATGACATGTCTTTCGATGAAAAGTGAGAAATGACAAATGACATGTGGAAAATCGTCCGTTCTCACATTGTTAACTCGGACCCTTTGCCTTTACTGCGGCAGCTTCTTCTTCCATGCCGGATAGTCCCGACTCAGCAGAACTGCAGGTGTGCTGACGTACCACTGGTAACCGTTCCGGCGTTCTGCTTCAATCTCGGCAACGTTGTATTTGATCACTCCGTCACGTCCGACGAAGATGGGCCGGTTAGTGCCGATCTCATAGAACCTCGCCCACAGAGGATCCGCCTTCGGGTCTTTGACTACGACATGGTCAGAGCCGCCCGATTTTAAGCGTTCTTCAACCCATTTGATTCCGGTCAACTTTGATTGTTCGAACCAAGCCACCGCAGCCTCAATCGCTGCGATCACCTGCGAATCTGGCCGTTCGATTCCCATTAGAAAACGAGTGATGCCCACACTTTCACTTCCGCTCAGTGAAGGCAGCTCATATTTTCTGGCGGCGGCGGGCGCTAGCGTGGACTCATCGTGTTGGGCACACCAAACGGTGAGGCGGCCTGCGACTCGAATCTGGGTCTTAAGAATGCATTCTATGCCCTGCTGCACCGCTTTTTCAGCTTTGCCGCGGCGCTCTTCATCAACAAAACTATACGCAGATGTTTTCTTAGCGATGTCCCGGAGTAATCTCAGCACCCCAATCATAGCCCCATCATTGAAAGTGATGTGCGTGTAATAGCCTTTGCGAAGTGGGAAGTACTGGGGAAAGCCGCCGTTCGCGTACTGCGCCGCCAGGAGAAAATCGAGGCCTTTTATGAATGTAAGTTTATGACGCTCGAGATTCTTTGCGGTGAAAACTCTCGCGAGGTAAGCAAGCTGGGTAAAAGTGGCGCCGTTGTCAATAGTCGTATCTGACTCTGATTTGTTTTTGGCGACAGTGGCCTTTTCTCGTTCTGTCAAAACCATGGCCATATCGATGTTCTTGGGCCAGCCACCGTTTTCGCGTTGATACAGGACCACGTTGTCAGCGATTCGGGTGGCTTCGTCGGTGGCGTACCATTCAGCACTCTGCTTCAGAGCGTCATCCCAGCTCACGGTTTTGAATGCCGGCGGCATTTGCGTTTTCCAGTCCGCATCCGCTTGCGTGGGATCCCAACGATCGGAGCCTTTGAGGAAGTTCTGCGAAAAATCTTTCGCCTGTGCAGCCGTCAGTTGGTGCGACCACTTAACTCGGGCACGCGGATTTGCGCCCGGGCCAGAGGATTTGAATTCGCCGAACCACGCAGTTTTCTCACGGGCCGGATCACGCCAGTTGTCCCAGCCAGCCGGAATAATATGCTCGCCCATCTGGGTTTCTATGAACACAACCCGACCGTAAGGCCGCCAGGGCCTGCCCAGGAACACTCCCTTGACCGTATCTATTCGCGTCAGCCGGCAACGGCGAAAGACAAAGCCTGTGGTTTCAGCCTCGCTGAAGCGCATCGGCGCGGTTATGTATCCAGGACCCTTGCTACGAATTTCGCAGTCTTCAAACAGAGCAGTCGCGGCGCCAAAAATAAAGTCAACATGTCCCTCGATATAGCATTGTTTGTAATATTGGCGCCCGCCTTTCGCGTAAAGCGTGTCCTGCCAGCCGAGGAAACGACAGTTCCGAAAGACTGCGCGGTCCGCTTCGACTAACGCGGCCACAGCCTGCGAGCCAACGCCGAATGAATTCTCAAACGTTAGATTCTCAGCATAGAAGTCGCTGGCTCCGATGTAGGTGCTGTAGGTGGCCGAAGTGGAGCCAACCTTCGGATTGCTGAGGTCGAAAGTCAGGATAGTTTTCTCGGGCTGGTCGCCGCGAATCGTTAGATAAGGCGTGTGTGGCGGGACTTTTATTTGTTCTTTGTAGACTCCCGGCTTGACGTAGATTACAAAGCGGCGCCGGTTGTTTTCGGGAACCCGATCTATTGCCTGCTGAACGCTGGTGAAGTTTCCGGTGCCATCGGCTGCCACGACCAGGTCAGCCTGCTTAGGCTCCGGATCGGCAAATGAGGTTATTGCAACTTTGGATGGATTATCTGCTCGCGCCGGTGCGCTCGCGCTCACGGGAAGATTCAGCGCTGCCAACCATAGCAGGCTAAGGCAGAACGTTTTTAGGATTCGGCTTAATAGCAATCGGGATGCACGCATCGAGATTCGAAGTGAGCCGCCCAAGGCCCTACACCCAGGCGGCTCATTGGCTAGTCAAGTTGGTCGCGGGGGATTGTTCTGGTTTTCCGTCACGCGACTGTTATTTGCGCGGGCGTCGAATGCTATACGCCATCGCAAACTAAGAGTTGCGTTACAAATTGGACCATCCTCGTTAGAAGACAAACTTGAGGCCGAGTTGAATGTCCCGGGGATTGTTCCGCTGTGTCGTCACCAGACCGAAGGCCGCATTCGGTGCCCCCGTGAGGCCCGGATTCAGACCTACTCCAAAACCGAAGTAGGGATGGTTGAAAGCATTTAGCGCTTCGGCACGAATTTGCAAACGCTTCGTCTCGTCGAACTTGAAGTTCTTGGTGATCGAAAGATTTGCGACCGAAAACGGTTGGTTGCGCAGGTTGGAAAGCGTCGTGGGCACATTTCGTAATCCGAACGACGTCAGCGAGACCAGGCCGGCGGGCGCGATGATGGCCGAGCGATCAATACCGTACTTGCCGCCCTGGCCGTCAGACTTGCCCACCAGGCTTTGCAATTCGCTTAAATCGCCCGGGTAATACAACGGCGCCGCGGTCAGGAGGAACGGCTCACCACTCTGCCATTCGTAAGTGCCGTTGAGCTGCCAGCCGCCAATGAAGGCGTCTACCACACGATTCATGTCGTGACCGATAGCGCGCCCGCGCCCCAGCGGCAATTGATAAGTGCCCGCAAAGGTGAAGCGATGCGGCCGATCGAACTGCGAAATACGATCTTCCAACTCTATGTCGGAAGGATTCAGATAAACGACCCGCTCACGCAGATTTGAGTACGTATAACTCGTATTCAAAGAGATGCTCTTCGACATTCGCTTGGTGGCCTGCAGTTGCAGCGAATTGTACCTGTTAGTGCCGTTGTATTCCTGGATCCATAAGTTGGTGAACTGAGGGAACGCGAGCAACGACTGCCCGCGCGTCATCGTGGTTGCGGTGTTTAGAGGGCTCCCGGTGCCTGGCAACTTGCCGACGAAAGGATTGGTGTTACTTCCCAAAGACGCGGAAAGGTAGGCGCTGATCGCGGTGTCGGTCGTCGGGGTGCTTCCCAGCGTGCAGGGAGAGGTAGCGCCCGCCAATCCGGGACACGCAAACTGCCGCGGTACGAAGTTCAGGTTGCGGTTGACTGCAAGGTCGTAACCCCACGCCGTAATAAAGTTGGCCTCAAGAACCATCTGCCCCGGCAACTCTCTCTGGACACCAAAAACAAGCCGCGCGAATTTTGCATTCTTTCGGTCCAGCGGAATGGCGGCTGCGTCTGAGGTGCCGACATCGCCTCCCAGGCCGGTCAATAAACCCTGGCTGGAGCCGGGCGAAACATTCAGGCCGGCGGCGCCGTTGGGAAACGGATTAGTCAAAGTCGCAACGAAGGTAAGCCCGTTGTTATTCGAAGGGATGAAGGCTGTATTGCCGGCGAAGCCCACTTGTTGCGGCGCTTCGATTTGGAATGGGGCCATGAAGATGCCAAAACCCGCCCGCAGCACGGTTCTGCCGTCCACCTGATAAGCAACACCCACACGCGGTTGCAGATTTCCCTTGTCGGCGTTCCAAACGTTTCGGTTGTCATCGCCGGCGAACGTGTATCCGCCCAGCACATGGAACTGATCGGGAGCTACCGGAAAGGTCGCGGCGTTATAGCTGGCGGCGTACGAAGCGCGGACTGCAGCTTCCACGGGACTTGGAGTCGTCAGGTCGAAGCCACGCTGAATTCGGTTGTAGCGTTCGGTGAGTCCCTGCTCAAGTTCATACCTTAGTCCCAGATTCAAGGTGAGCTTGGGCGTCACGCGCCAGTCATCCTGCAGGAACAAACCATGGTAAATCGACTGAACGGAATAGTTGATCGAGTTGTCGATCAAGCTCGAGTTGCCGCCCGAACCAGTGGTGGGAATCCCGAGCAGAAATGCCGCGATGTCGCGTCCAAAGACGTTGCGCAACGCCGTGGACGAGTTAGACGCGGGAGTGGTGTAAACACCGTCGAAATAGAATTGGCCTCCCTGATAACCATTGCTAATGAAATTCTCGCGCACAATCCTAAGGTCATACCCATACTTCGCACTGTGGTTCCCAATGGTCTGCGTCATCGTGGGCTGGATAGAGCCCATCATGAAAGGCCGCAGTCTGCCGGCGTTCCAATCTGAACGGGTGGCGCCGAGGGTTGATCGGATCGGCCTGGTTGCGTCCAGATTCCTGATCATGATCCGGGGAAAGTAATCGTAGCCGCGGAAGGCGGGTATCGAGGCAGCTGCAAAACCGAGCGTGGCGGGATCGAAACTTTCAGCCGGCCGGCGTTCCTGTTCGAATCGGTTAAAGCTGACCCGGAGATCGAAGAGGGCGCTATTCGACAATGAGGCGGTGTAGTCGAGGTTGCCGCCATCGTTGGTACGGAACTCAAAGCCTTGCGTAATCGGAAACCCGTTGACCAATCCGGCCCAGTCCTGGCGGTCTTCGGGGTTGAAACTGTGGTAGTACTTTCCAAAGATGCTCTGGTTCTCGCTAATCCGATGATCAATACGCGTGAGCCAGGCCCGGTATTTCTGATGCCGCAGCTGGTTGGAAAAGAAGTTGTTTTGCGTTCCACCGCCGACACCGGGGGCGTTGGGAGCCGGGTAGTACTTGATCAGATTCGCTGCCACGGGATTGATCAGATTCGCGGGAATGATGTTGCAAGTCGAGTTGGCGGCAACCGCGCCAGAGGTAGGACAGCCGAAAGACGTGCGCACGACATTGTTGCCGCTGGTTGTTCCTGAGAACGGATTGTAGATTACGGTGTTCGCCGCGTCGGCAATGTTGTTTCGATTGACGATCAATGCAGAGAAATCGCCAGATCGCATCGCCAGCGTCGGCACGGTAAAGAGTTGCGGCTCCGCTATGTTATCCAACAACCGTTCATACGAAAAAAGGAAAAAAGTTTTGTTAGTGCCGTCGTAGAGTCCGGGGATGCGGACCGGCCCATTCAGAACCCCACCAAATCGGTGATAGGTCCGCTCCGGCCGCTCGATGCCGCTTCTGTTTGAGAAGAAGTTGTTAGCACTGCGACTGCGGTTGCGATCGAAGTACCAGAGTGATCCATGAAAGTCGTTGCCGCCACTCTTGACGGCGACATTCACCGTGGCTCCCGCGGAATAGCCCTGCTGAGCGTCGAAAGTGTTGGTCTGTACTTTGAATTCCTGCACCGCATCGGAAGGGGGAGAGAAGCCGACGGCGCCGTCAAACGCGTAATTCGGAGAGCCGTCCAACGTTATCTGATTTGATCCAGTGGCGCCATTAGAACGAAATGCTGCCAGGTTGGAGTTGGATGTCGGGCCCGTAAACAGCGGGTTACCAGTGTAAACGATGCCCGGCGCGAGCGTAGCCAACTGATAGGCGGAGCCTTCCGTGAGCGGCAGTTCGCTAATTTGTTTATTGTCGATAACTGAACCGGTGCTGACGCTGCCGGTCTCTAGAATCGGACCCGAAACAATATTCACCATCGCGGCCACTCCCGCGGGCTGCAACTGAATGTCCACAGTTAGACGGGCCGCCACACTGACTTCGATTCCTTCGCGCGAAGCATTGTTGAACCCACTCGCCGCCACTGTCACCGTGTACTTGCCGGGATTCACCAGCGGAAAAGTGTAGGTGCCGTCGTCGTTGGCTACCGTCGTGTTCTCGACGTTCGTCTCAATGTTCTTGAGTGTAACCGTCGCCGCCGGCAACAAGGCGCCGTTCTGGTCTGTAATTTTGCCAGTGATCGAACCGCGAAATTCCTGGGCGCTGGCGGACACAAACACCATGAGGAGCAGCGCCACAATACCGAGACCGTGCAGCAACGGAAATTTCATCCGACTATTCATTACTTTGTCCCTCTCAAGATTCTTCTAGCAGCAGTATGGTTCCAGCGAGTTCAGTGAATACTGAGGTAGCTGTTTCCCAGTGAATCGAACGTCATTGATGCGTGGCCAACGACATCTTCCAACGTGTGAACTTGCCAGCGGTGGTAAGACCACAGAGGTCGCAAATGGTCTCATGGCATAGCCTGTCTTGACGTAGAGCACCGACCTACAGCTCAATGGTTGTTGACCGGTCGCGCCTTGTATCACAATAGGTCTGACCACTGCAAGAGAAAACATAGAAATGTTTAATTGCGGACAGGTAGAGGCGTAGCAGTAAGAACAGGCGGACGGCGGGGTGCATCAGGGTTTAGCCCGATGTCGTCAAGGCCTTCCAACAAGCAAGAACGCGCAAAGTCATCGATCGAAAACTTCCCGGCAAAACCACGGTCATCGCTGACAACGCACTGCTTCAGAGGCGACGGTATTGACGTCACGTCAGATTCAGAATGAGCATGTGCTTGTCGTGGGTGGCGGTCTGCTTCAAACCAGATAAAGGTCGCGGCCTGCGTTCTCAACCACCAAAGTCTCAGGGTCGGCGCTATAGTCTTCGAGGTTAAATCGCCGGTGATCTAGAAAGCCAAGGTTAACCCGAAGACAGGCGGCTTCGGTGACTTCTGAGGCGAGGGTAATCCGATAGCGAGGCGCGAGTCGGCCGGCTGCATTGCGGGCGCTGCCGTAACTCACATGTGCCAGATGTGCCGCCACGCAAAGGTTCGCGCGCAATTCATCCGAACCCGCGACCATTTCGCGCACTTGTTCCAGCGGTGCATATCCATACTTCTCGATCAAATGCCCGTGCGTCGCTGAAAGTTGCTTGAGCTGTGGCGCGTAGATGATTAGCTCACCACCCGTTTCAATAATGCTGCCTAACTTATAACTTGCTTTGCCGCCGACCCAGAGTTCATCGTAGTGACGGTCCAACAGCGCCACCACGCGCTCGTACTTCCTCCCAATATGCTTGACGTGGACTTCGCTGCTGACCTTTGCGGCGCGTCGGAACGCTTCATACAAGTCTCCGGCAAAGAGTGCATGCGTGCGCAACCCGTCGCTGTTCCGAGTTGAAACGGACGTGAAAGAGATTATCCGGCAAGAGACAAAAGCTGCGGCCGCTTCGATCACGCGCCGCGTCGGTGTTTCGATACGACCGATTACATTCTCGATTGTGGCCAGCGCGCCAAGCCAATGAGTCAGATGGGTCAATTCAGGACCCGCAACTCCGGGAAAGAAATACTTTGCCCCACCGGCAAAGCCTGCGACCTCATGCGGCATGGTGGCGCCAAAGACAAGCACCGTGTCATACCGTCCAGGTGCAAGCAAAGCATTAATGCGCACTGGCACCGCTTCGCGCATCAGTCCATCCGTTAGGTCAGCGACCTGCGCAGAGCTTAATTCACCGATCGTGACCAATTCATCCTCGCGGTCCCATTGATGATCGAAGATGTTGCCGATATTGCCTGGCGCTACTTTGCTCCAGCCGATTTTGGCATGCTTCTCGGCTTCATTCATTGGCCCGTGAGTACACTGCGCAATCAAAACGTCGAACGGTTCAATCTTTTTCTGCGCCAGTATTTCCGCGGCAAAGGGAACCAATTGATCCGCGTTGTCGTCGCGGGTTTTGTCGGCGACTATCGCGAGCACCCTCTCGCCCGGTCCGATGTCGGCGAGCGCCTCCAAAACAATTGCGCGCAAGTCTTCGGGCGACAGTGAAAGAGTCGCCGCGCCGCGCCCTACTACAGTTTCCAATGTCACACTATTCATCTTTGGGAACTCAATAAGAACTGGGACTTGTAAATGATATTCGAAGATGTTTCGCCGCGATAGTTGTGTAGGTTGATTGACGCCGCTGGCGAGAACCCGCCATCCACCGCCAGCACTTTCTGATTTCTGAAGCTGTCAGAGTTTTGGCGCGAACTTGACCTGGGCCGTTCGTTCGGAATTAACTATCAACCGTAATCACTCTGATACCCACGCGGGAATCTAACTGTTCGATGAAAATCATACAAGCATCATTCCGCTCCTGCATTATCGCATCCATATTCCTGGGCTTGGGATCGATCGCACTGGCGCAAAGGACGTACGCGATGGCAGATCAGAAGTGGAGCTATCCCCAAATTGGTAGCTTCGAAGCGAAGGCGTTCTATCCGTTAATGCGTCGGGCCGCCGCGCATTACCAGGATCAGAAGTTCAAAGCTGCTGAGCTAAGAATGCCACAGTCAAATCCCGGAGAGCGAGAGGGACTCTTATACGGACGATAGAGGCTAAGAGATTTAAACAGCGGTTGAATGGTCTCTGTGCCTCGTCCGCGTTCTCTGTGATTCGGTGGTGAAACCCATGAAAACAAAAACCACTCGCCGGCACTTCATCGAGTCATCAGCGCTTGGCGCCGGGTTTACTCTGCTGGCCCACGGAGTCGTTAAAGATTTAGCCTTGGGTTCGACTGCGCCGAAAGCGAAACCGCCACTGCCCAAGCGACTATCGTCGTTTGATGGCAGAGTTCGCGAACTGCTCGCCCGGATGACCCTCGAAGAAAAGATCGGCCAGATGACTCAGGCCGAACAGGAAGCGCTAAAAGATCCGGGGGAAATTGAAGAGTATTTTCTTGGTTCACTCTTGAACGGCGGTAGTTCAGATCCAAAAGCGGGGAACAGTCTTGATGCCTGGACCGACATGTATGATGGCTATCAGACCCGCGCTTTGAAGACTCGTTTGGCAATTCCTCTTCTGCACGGCGTCGATGCCGTGCACGGACACAACAATGTGCTGGGCGCAGTTGTATTTCCACACAATATTGGGCTGGGGTGCACGCGCAACCCGTGGTTGGTGGAGCAGGCGGCGCGCATAACGGCGGAAGAAGTTCGTGCAACCGGCATCAACTGGACCTTTGCTCCGTGCGTCACGGTTCCGCGCGATGAAAGATGGGGCAGAACCTACGAAGGTTTTGGCGAAGCGCCGGAACTCGTCGAGCTTTTGGGCGCCGCCGCGGTTCGCGGTTTTCAGGGAAACGATTTGAGCAACCGTTTGAGTGTGCTGGCTTGTGCCAAGCATTTTGTCGGTGACGGTGGGACGACGATCGGCACCGCGGGCTTTCTTAACCCCGACAAAAAGCGCCTCCTGGACCAGGGCGATACACGATTAAGCGAAGCTGAGTTAAGACGAATTCATATGTCAGGCTACCTCAGCACCATCAAAGCCGGAGTCGGTTCCATTATGCCGTCGTACAGCAGTTGGAACGGCGTAAAGGTTTCCGGCAGTAAGCGACTGCTCACCGAGATTCTCAAAGACGAGTTGGGGTTTGAAGGCTTTCTTATTTCTGATTATCGGGCCATCGGTCAAATAACGCCCGACTTCAAACGTGCGATTGAGCTATCGATCAACGCGGGCATGGATATGGCAATGGAGCCCACAGACTACGTTCGGTTCATTAATCTGTTGCTGGAGCTGGTTAAGGAAAACAAAGTCCCTTTAACGCGAATCGATGATGCGGTGACGCGCATTCTGCGAGTTAAATTCGCGTTGGGATTGATGGACAGGAACAGATCTCCGTTTGCCGAGCGCCGTTTGCACCAGACCTTTGGCTTCCCATCTCACCGTGCGGTTGCGCGCGAGTGTGTGCGTCAATCGTTGGTGCTGCTGAAGAACGAGAAAAATACTTTGCCACTCTCCAAGCGACTTGGGCGCATTCACGTGGCAGGCAAAAGTGCTGACGATATCGGTAATCAATGCGGCGGTTGGACCATCGACTGGCAAGGAAAGAGTGGAGACACAACTACCGGCGGTACGACAATTCTCAAGGCAATTCAAGCGACCGTTTCGCCGGCAACGAAAGTAACGTTTTCAAAGGATGGTACCGGCGCAGACGGTGCGGACATCGGGATCGTAGTAATCGGCGAAACGCCGTACGCCGAAGGTCGCGGAGACAAAGAGGACCTGACGCTCAGCGCGGAAGATCTAACTGCAGTCAGTAATATGAGGCAGGCTGGAATTCCAGTTGTCGTGGTACTGCTCTCTGGCCGGCCAATGATCATCAACGAAGCGCTACAGCAATGCGACAGTTTCATCGCGGCCTGGTTGCCGGGAACTGAAGGTGGGGGAGTCGCTGACGTATTGTTCGGCGGTTATCGCCCAACGGGCAAACTCTCGTTTTCCTGGCCGCGGTCCATGGCGCAAATTCCGATTAACGTCGGCGACGCTAACTATGATCCACTCTTCAAATACGGTTTCGGATTGACGTTTTAACGGATGCATCGCGGGGCTACCAGCCACAACGAGGCGGGGGGGTCGATGCCGCTACGGTAAGAAAGCGCTCTTCATAACTCCTGGCATACAAATCAACACTGCGTTTGATTCTGTTAAAGAGCACACAGCGAAAACCGTTGTTCGCAAACCGATCGCTAAGATAGAGCATGGCGTTTGTCTCGCCCCAGTATTCGCGATCTTCCCAGATCTCCACGGGCGTTGCTCCCATCTTTCGGGCCAGCTCAACCAAACGCGCATCGTTGATATCGCGTCCATTATTCAAGAGAATCTGATTGTACTGAGGCACCAGCTGGAGCTGTAGTTGATAAAGAGCCGGGTCAGTTTTGGCGGTTCGGTTTACGTGGCCGAACTCGTGGGCGATCTTGGTCGCGGCCAGAGTCTCGCCGGCGATGTTATGAGTTGTCGGGTTCGGCAACAGGGAATTCATCACCGGAAAATAAACCGGGTTCGGAACACCTTGATCAAGCCGAGCCCCGAGGGTGATGGTCGCGGCCGTTAATTTTCCCTCTTCGTTCCACTGATAGTTGCCGGTGTTCCCACCCTCAGGATTGTCACGCGTAATTACGATGGTCAAGGTAAAGTGCGGATTGTTTTGATAGAACGCCCATTGTTGCTGGCCAGTCACCGTGCGAAGAAACTCCTGCTTCCATTGTTGGTAACGGGCACTGTATTTTTTGGGAACCTGCTCGCGAATCCCCCGCGAGTTGTTGGGAGTGAAAGTTGCCGCCGGCTTGGATGAAACCGCGTGGAAGCCGTGATACCTGGCAACTAGAGCAGGAGAAGGCATGGACGAGACGACCAGGCGCGCACCTTTTTTATCTGGTTGTAGGCCCGCGGTGCGGCTGGTTGGAGATAAGGTGCCCGCGAGCGCGACCAACAAAACCCAAATGAACGCAATACCTATCCCTCTAACCTGACGCATTTTCACCACCCACTTCGGTTAACGATTTTGGCTGCTCACCTGAGCCACTGCAATTTGGGCAAGGGGACGAGCTTTTTCTAAACCAATCCGCAAGGATAGTCAACAAGTTACGGTCGGAGATAAATCAGGAGTAGTCAGCAGTGAGACCGCCGCGCTGCCGACTGCCTCTGCCGGCTGCCGACGATTTAAGCCGGCCTGTAATTTTCCTAAAAAAACTCTTGACAAGTATCTGGCTCAGGCATATTGTTCGCGCGCCGAACAATATGCCTCCCGGCTATGCGCAAGATAAATACGACAAATTTTAGTATTGCCACCCGCACGACAGCGCGCGATATCAACCGACGTATTGCGCTCAATGTCATCCGCGAACGGCAACCTATTTCCCGGGCGGACCTGGCGCGGCATATGAAGATGACCCGCGGCGTCGTTAGCGTCCTGGTCCAGGAATTGATCGAGCAGGATTTGATCTACGAGGGTGCGACAGGCGAGGCAGCGCGCGGACGGAAGCCTACTTTTTTACACGTTAGGACTCAGGGTCGACTGGCGATCGCCGTGGATATCAGGTTTACCAAAACCTATTTAATGCTATGCGACTTTTCCGGACGACAACTGGGTGTTGAAATTTACGACACGATTTTATCGGTACCAGAATTCACGAAGGATTTGGCCCGCCGCATTAAGAAAATGCTGAAAGGTCAGGGGCCCGGTGCTATCTGCGAGGGCATCGGCGTCGTGGTTCCAGGCATGGTGGACCAGCGAACCGGGAGAGTCCTGAACGCCCCGGCATTGGGTTGGCGCGGTGTCGACATTCGCTCAAAGATCGCGGCCGCTACAGAGTTGCCCGTACACGTGGAAAACTCGGGAAGGGCCTGCGCATTGGCCCAACTGTGGCTGGAAAAAGCCGAGACGGCAGGTCAAAGCTTCGTCTATGTGAGTGTGTCCGACGGCCTTGGCACTGGAATCGTAATGAACGGAGAACTGATTCGCGGCCGCGATCATATTGCCGGTGAGTTTGGGCATGTGCCCCTCGATCTCGATGGGCCACGTTGTATGTGCGGGGCAAATGGATGTTGGGAGGCCTACACTTCCAATCTCGCTACCCTGGCACGTTACTTTGGATGGAATTTGTCCCAACTCAGTCCAAAACAAACAAAGGCGATGGAAAGCAATTCCTTCACCGTGCTTGATCTGATTGCGCGCGCGCGAGCCGGTGACGCGAAAGCTTTGGCGGCGATTAAGGCGAGCGGCCGATTTCTGGGCCTCGGACTGGCGAATATCGTCAACATTATCAATCCGGATGCGATCTATCTGGCGGGAGAAATTACCAACGCGTGGGATGTGATTGAAGAAACCGTGCGATCAGCTATGCGCGAGCGCACGTTGACCGAAGCGGCAGCACGCACGCCACTGCGAATCACTGCGGCCCAGGAATATCCTCGATTGCGCGGAGCGGCGGCGCTCATCGCGGCGCCGACTTTTGCCGCGCCGCGTGTGGCTTAAGTTCGAAAGATTCGGAAAAAAAACGTAGCAAGCAGGGCGCACGGCCGTTGATGATCTCGGGATTGCCAGCGGCGCGGGTCAAAGCTTTTCGTTTCGAAATCTAATTGGAGGTCGCTGACATGTTGAGCCTAAGAAACTTTGGTGTACGGAAGATCCAGTTTGCCGTCTTCGCCTTGCTGCTTGCCATCCCCCTGACAGCCGCCGCGCAAGGCACAACCGCCACGATGGTTGGTACCATCACGGACCCGGGTGGCGCCAACATGCCTGGCGCCGAGGTCACCGCGCGCAACGTCGACACCGGTTTGACGCGCACCGTCAAGTCCGGTGACGATGGGTCGTACCGAATTGAGTTTCTGCCGGTTGGCAGCTACGCCCTTGAAGTCACCAGTCCGGGCTTTAAGAAGGCCTACCTTAACAACATCGTCCTGCAGATCAACGAGACGGCGCGCGTGGATGTAGCGCTGACGGTGGGACAGGTCACTGAGACCGTGACCGTCACCGAGACGCAAGCCACGGTCAATACCAGCACCGCCGAGATCGGCACAACCATTCAGTCCGCCGATATCGCGAGTCTGCCGCTGGTCGAGCGCAATGTTTTTACGCTGCTGGATCTGACACCCGGCGTGCAGTCCAACAATAACGGGGTAGCCACTGCTTCCACCGGCACGAGTTCGTTCATCCTTGGCTATCCGGAGCAGCGAACATTAATCAACGGCGGTACCGACGGCGGCACCGGCTCAGTGAACTACTATCTGGACGGCGGCATAAACATGACCAACCTGCGCAACACCGGTAACATTTTGCCTAATCCGGATGCCATCCAGGAATTCCGGGTCCAGACCAACAGCTACAACGCAGAGTATGGCCGCTATGCCAGCGGCATCATCAACGTGATCACTAAGAACGGCACCAATAAGTTCCATGGGTCGCTTTTCGAGTTCGTCAGCAATACTGTTTTCAATGCCAATGACTGGGGTTCGCAACTGGCCCGAGCGCCCTTTCATCGCAACCAGTTCGGCGGCACCATCGGCGGCCCCATCAAGCAAGACAAGGCCTTTTTCTTCTTTTCCTACTCGGGACTGCGCCAGATAACGAGTGCGTTTCTGAGCGGTGCCCGCGTTCCCACCGCCCTGGAACGCGCCGGCAATTTTACGGCCTCTCCAACCAAGCCGACCGATCCCGCCACCAACGCGCCTTTCGTTTGCAACGGAGTGACGCATGTAATTTGCCCTAACCGAGTTGATCCGGTTGCGAGGAAGATCATCGATACTTACATTCCCCTGTCCAACGTTACCCTCCCCAATGGCAACGCCGGGTGGCAGGGCAATATTCCCACTCCCTTTAACTCCAACGAGTATCTGGGAAAGTTGGACTATCAGCTCAACGCCGCTCACCGTTTGAGTGTCAGTTACTTTAATACTGGAGGAACCAGCACCACGAAGGGGGGCAGCCCCAACGTGCCCTGGAGCACCCAGGATTCCACATGGAGGCAGCATAGTGTCAACGTCAGCGACGTTTGGCTCATCAGCGCAGCCAAGGTCAACCAGGTCTGGCTGACTTTCTCTCGGAATTTTGGCGGGCGCATAAATAACCCTGCGATCTCGCTTACCGATCTGGGTTCAGCGTTCACGATACAAGGCACGCCGAATTTGCCGCAGATTACCGTCACGGGATACTTCACGCTCGGACAACAAATCGGCGGCCCGGTGGCCGGCACTAACTTGTACGCCGGACGCGACGTTTTCAGTTGGATCACGGGCGATCACTCGCTCAAGTTGGGCGGAGAGCTCTCGCTCAACAGAGACATCCAGCAGACACTCCTTAACAACTACGGAGTTTTCACCTTCAATGCAAATTCAACGGCTAGGGTGGCTGCCCCAGGTGTGACAGCCGCGGCGGGGAACGCGTTTGCCGATTTCCTGATCGGTATTCCGAGTGCGGTCTCGCAGGACGCTCCCGTAACGGGCTATACCAATACTTGGTACACGGCTCTCTTCGTGCAGGATGATTTCAAAGTTCGTCCCCGCCTGACCCTAAATCTTGGTCTGCGCTGGGATGTTCAAACAGCACCGACCGACCCTCAAAATCGGGTCGTCAATTACGTTCCCGGGCAGAAGTCCGTGGCTATCCCGACCGCGCCTGTGGGGGCATTATTCTACGGCGATCCCGGTGTGGAACGTGGCGGCATTCCGACCAGCTTCACCCATTTTTCGCCTCGCCTCGGCTTCGCGTGGGACATGTTCGGCGATGGAAAGACATCGCTCCGTGGAGCGTTCGGCGTGTTTTACGGCAGCATCTCAGGCAACGAGTGGAACACCATGACCAACTTCCAGCCATTCTCCACGCGATTGACCTTTACCAATATCAATCAAAGGACAAATGCGGCGGGGGTACCTCTGGGGGCTTCGCTCGTCAATCCCTACAACGCCTTCGTGGGTGGCAATCCCTTCCCTTACAAGGGGACATTCACTACTGGTGGCGGCCTCTTCCCGGTGGCATCGGATTTCAAGTGGCCGCGCACATATCAGATGAACGTTTCTATCCAGCGTCAGGTCACTAAAGACATGGTTGTCGGAGCGGCGTATGTTGGGACGGAGAGCCGCAACCTGCCGTTTGCTCGTGACGTGAATTACCCGGTTCTGACACCGACTGCCACGAGTGCTGGAGCGAACATACTTGCACGACGGCCCAACCCACTCTTTGGTCCCGTACTGCTCCTGCAGTCGGACCAGAGTGCCAACTACCATGGGCTGCAGCTGACTACCGCCATGCGTATGAACCACCACGTTTCGTTTAACGCCTTCTACACCTTTAGCAAGACCCTTAGCAGTGTACAGCTTTACAACAGCACGACTCAGGGATTGGCACAGAACTATAGCAACCTTTCTGAAGATAAGGGCGCAGGCGATACGGACCAGCGACATGTCTTCAGCATGAACTTCAACTTCAAGCCTGATTTCTACACGGGAAATAATCGGATTGCACGTGGGCTTATCAACGGCTGGAGCATCTCGCCTATCATCAAGCTGCGCAGCGGACTTCCGTTCACTATCACTAACGGCAACGTCGACGCTAACCTTGATGGTGTTGGGACAGACCGCGCGCGGTTGATCGGGGATCCCCACATCGATAATCCGACCGCGGCGCGCTGGTTCAACACTGCCGCCTTTGCCCAGAACCCGGTCGTGACCGGTGTTGCCACCGAGGGCAACTCGGCCCGCAATCTTCTCTACGGGCCGGGTTATCACGTCGTCGATCTGGCTGTTACTCGTGAATTTCGTTTTGGCGAAAGATACAAAATCAGCCTCCGTGGCGAGGGTACTAATGTTTTCAACCTGGTGAATCTCGGACAGCCGGGCAACTCCGTTCCGGCGGCGGGCTCAACATCCGCAACCTTTGGCGTAATCACCAGCGCATCGGCGATGCGTAGGCTCCAGTTCGGCGCGCGTTTTACCTTCTGACACTAAGGAAAATCGAAGTCCAAGGTCCAAAGTCCAAAGTCTGTGTGTAGTCGAATGAGTGGCCCACTGCCGTGGCGTCGCGCCAGGAGATTTCCTCCTTCAAGACGTCGGACGTTAAACCTTGGACTTTGGACTTTGGACTAGCCACATGCTGGACGCACGACCAATTGAAGCGACGGCGACCGAGGCTGGGTTCAAGCTTCCAGGATTGCGCTGGTGGATCGTTGGGTTGATCTTTCTGGCCACGCTGATCAACTACATCGATCGGTTAACTATCTCCGTTCTGGCCCCGGTGATCACACGCGATCTTGGCCTCACGAACACTCAGTTTGGCGGCATTCTTTTCTGGTTTCTACTCGCTTACACCATCAGCCAGGGTCTTTCAGGAAAACTTTACGATCGTATAGGCACCAAGCGGGGCTTCGTTTGTTCGATCGTGCTCTGGTCCATGGCTGCGATGGCGCACGCGCTCGCTCGCGGTTTGGCCAGCCTCAGCGTTGTTCGTTTTGTCCTCGGGCTCGGTGAGGCAGGCAACTGGCCCGGCGCTGCCAAGACTGTGGCCGAGTGGTTTCCCATTCGCGAACGTGCTTTTGGGATGGCCATCTTCAACAGTGGCGCCGCGATTGGGTCAGTAATTTCGCCGCCGTTGATCGTTTGGCTTAGTCTGACTTATGGATGGCAAAAGACATTCATCGTGACGGGATCGCTTGGCTTTGCTTGGTTGGTATTGTGGCTTGTTTTTTATCAAACACCGGATCGTCATAAATGGTTGGGCGAGAAGGAACGCCGGCTAATTCTTGAGGGACAGCGAGTCGCGAGTGCGTCAGAGGTTCTCGCAACAGAACCGTCCGCGCCGCTCGGATGGTTAGAGTTGCTGCGCTACAAGCAGGTTTGGGCGATTGTCCTGTCGCGGTTCTTGACCGACCCGGTCTGGTGGCTCTACATCAGTTGGCTGCCGAAATATCTCGCTGATGCTCGTGGCTTCTCGCTGGTCAAGATCGGTCTTTTCGCCTGGGTGCCCTATGTTGCCGCCGATGCGGGGAGTCTCTCCGGGGGTTGGTTGTCCGGATACTTAATTGGGCGCGGCTGGAGTGTAGATCGATCGCGAAAGTTGGTGATCTTAATAGCCGCGCTGCTCATGCCCGCGGGAATTTTTGCGGCCTTTGCGCAGAATGCGATGGTCGCGCTGGTGTTAATCGGCGTGGTGCTCTTCGGATTTCAAGTTTGGATTAACAACGTGCAGACGTTGCCCAGCGATTTCTTCTCGGACAAAGCGGTGGCTTCGGTCGCTGGTCTGGGCGGGACCGGCGCAGGGATTGGTTCGATGATTTTTATTTTCAGTACAGGGTGGGTGGTGGACCACTTTTCATACGTTCCGGTGTTAGTCGTTGCGGGCTTGCTCCCGATACTCGGGACCCTCGTTCTGTTTGCGCTCTCCGGGCCGATCAAACGCGTGTCTCTAAAACCGGTGCTGAACTCTGCCGCGGGTTAAGGTGATGATCCGAGGAGATTATTTGTGAGCGATTCTTTCGACCTGAAGGACAAAGTGGCGCTCGTCACCGGTGCCTCATCGGGGATAGGGCGAGCTACCGCCGAGGCCCTGGCCGCCAATGGCGCCCGAGTGGCCATCAATTTTCACCGCAACGAAGCTGGGGCTGCGGCGGCCCGCGCGAAAATAGTTGAGGCCGGAGGAAACGCGATCACCGTTCAGGCGGACGTCACGCGAGCGAACGAGGTGCAATCGCTGGTCGCAACCACCGTCGCGGAACTCGGACCCGTCGATATCCTCGTAAACAACGCCGGCTCGTTGGTTGAACGTTTGCGGATTCTGGAATTGACCGAACAGCGCTGGGACGAAGTGATCGACCTGAATCTGAAGAGCGCCTTTCTGTGTTGTCAGGCCGTGGCTGCTTCCATGATGGAGCGCAAGACCGGCGCCATCATCAATGTCTCTTCGATCGCCGGACGCAATGGCGGGGCGCTGGGCTCGATCCACTATTCGGCGGCGAAGGGTGGTCTGATCACGTTTACCAAAGGCCTCGCCAAAGAGCTGGGGACTTTCGGCGTGCGCGTCAATGCCGTTTCGCCGGGCGTCGTTGATACTCCCTACCACGAACAATTTTCGTCCCCGGAGATGATGAAGACCTATGCCGGCATGATTCCGCTGGGCCGGGTTGGTACGCCGGCTGAAGTTGCCAAAGTGATTTGTTTTCTCGCGTCCGACGCGGCCAGTTATCTCGTGGGCGAGACGATCGAGATCAACGGCGGGATGTTCATGGATTGAGAGCCGTGGCAACGGGTGTTTAGAGTTCAACCTTGAGGTTGCTTCAGCCCCAAAGGGGCTATGTCCTTCAGCCCAGGGTTGCCGCCTCGGCTACCCTGGGAACTCGGAAGGGGAATGAATATCAACCGCAAAGCGGTTGCATCATTCGCACGGAAAAGGATCTGCCGCAACCGCGTTGCGGTTGAAGGATCTGGGGCTTTTCCCCCAGGGCAGCCGCAGCGGCAACCCTGGGCTGGAGGATGCAGCCCCGTTGGGGCTGTAAATCCGCCGCGACCCAAGCGTTCAGAAGGCGCCCCCACGTGGGCGGTTCAGAAACATGATTCGTTCTTACGCAAATAAATCCTGGCGCCGCCTGTTAATGATCACACTCGCGTTGGTTGCGAGTGTTCCAGTCTTTGATGTATTCGCCCAAGATGCTCGCGAGTTGGAGCAGGAGCGCACGGCCAGCAGCAAACTCAAAGGCCCGCATCCGTTGCTGGAGTTGATGCGAACGCGCAAGTCTGCGCTACGGCCTGAGTTGTTCGGCATTCACCCACGGGTGTACGTGACGGATAAAGAACTCGCTATCCTGCGTGAGCATTCGCGGGGATCGCACCGCGAGCTGTGGCAGCGAGCCATCAGAGACGTGCGCGCGCTGCGTGCCGATCCGCCGCCGCCGCCGGCGCAAGCGCGGCGTCAGCAGAACGACGTCGGTCTGGCGATTGCCGAAGCGGCTTTCATCTACAAAATCGAAGGCGATAAGAAGTATCTCGATGCCGCGCGCAAGTATATGGACGCCGCCGTCAGTTACGACATTTGGGGTTATGCCAACAACAAGCCGAATGTAGATCTCGCAGCCGGCCATCTGCTCTACGGGTTGGGATGGGGCTACGACCTGCTTTATCACGACCTTACTGAAAACGAGCGCACGCGTTATCGCGAAAAACTGATCAAGCAAGCGCGCTTGATGGCTGACTACTTCAAACCAAAGCCCGGCAAGACTTTCGCGTATAGCCAGAACCACACCTTCATTCCACTCGCCGGACTGGGCGTCGCTGCCTATGCGATTTACGACGAGGCTACCGAAGCGCCCGCCTGGGCCGGCCTGACACGGGCCATCTACGATCGGGTGCTGGCGACGTATTCGCAGGACGGTTACTACTACGAAGGATTTGAATACTGGATTTTCTCGACACCCTGGCTGGTCCACTACCTCGATGCGCATGCCCACGCCACCGGCGAAGACCTTTACGATCGGCCGGGCTTTCGTTCGATGCACCAATATGTCGCGCACTCGATGCTGCCGGGCGGCAATTACGTCTTTGATTTCGGCGATATCTTCGAAGGACCTTTAACGCGCGCAGGCAAAGGCGAAGACTACAAACGTACGCATCCGCAGGGCCATTTTCAGACAAACTACAACCTGCTCTATCGCCTCGCGCAAAGGTTCCAAAGCGGCGAAACCCAGGGTGTGGCTGAGTGGCAAAGGCGACTGGGCCAGGTGAACGCGGAAGACTTTTGGTCCCTGGTTTGGTACGACGCGAAACTCAAGCCGGTGGCTGTCGAGCAGCAAACCGCCTGGCATTACTTTCCAGATCATGACGTTTTCTACTGGCGCAGCGACTGGTCAAAAGATGCTACCGCCTTTGCATTCAAGTGCGGCCCGCCGGAAGGCCACCACACAAGATCTCAATTGCAGCAGTTTTCTGACTGGCGATTGTCTTCCGGTCACGCGCATCCAGATGCGAACAGCTTTATCATTTTTGCAAAGGGTGAGTATCTCACCGGCGATACCGGTTACGCTGGCGTGCCGATGACCGAGCATCACAATACTTTGCTGGTAAACGGTAAGGGGCAGGCAAAGGAGGGTGACGGTCACGACGTGTTTGCCGGCGTGTCTTATGAACTGCTGAATCGCATACGCATCAGCGAAATGAAGGTAGAGAAGGACCGGATAATGGTACGCGGCGACGCGACCGCGGCCTACGGCCCAAACCTTGGTGTGAAGAAGTTTGTGCGTGAATTTGTCTACCAGCCTGGTTCTGGGTTCACTGTTTCGGACGAGGTTGAAACGATCCGGCCTGCTGTCCTGACTTTCGTGCTGCACGCAGACGACTACATTGAGAAATTGGAGGGGTGCCTGTTCAGCATCACGGCAGGCCGAGTGAAACTGCTGATCGATCCAACCATTGACGCGCCAGTTGAGCAAGCGCAGCAGTCTCTTGAATCTGTAATAGCAGCCAATAACCTGACTGCCCCGGGGCCTCCCGGCGCGGTGGATAAGGGGGAGCGTCAGGAGCGCGGGCAGAAGCTTTTGCTTTCAACTCTGGCGCCAACGATAAAAGCGCGCTTCATTCTAAAGTTGAGGATTAGGGATTGAAGGGCACATTTGCCAGACTACTTCTTATGCTCGACGAGCCAAAGCAGATCCTCCAACAAGTAGAACGGCCATAGACCTGGTTCGTGCTAGTTTGTTAGGTTCCGTGTGATTTCGTGGCTTGTCCGCTTAAGAGTGAATCGACAAGCTAAAGTTTGTCGGAGAACAGAAAGAAGGTAATCATGAGTACGCAGATGAAGGATACTCAGGGTCAATTGATATTTCGCCAGACCAACAAACAGAAGGGCCGCCACAGCTCAGTGACCCCGGCGAACAGTGCTATGAAGCATCTGGTTTATGGGCGCGTGATACTGGATCACGATCTTCCCGCGGTGACATTTTCGACTGAAGGTCTCGAGTCGGGACTGATTTGCCTGGCAGGTGAATGCACCATCAAGGCCGATGGCCAGACAAATACTCTCGGCCAGTATGATTCGATCTACCTGCCTCGTGATACTGCCGTTGAGATCACGACCGGCAGTTCCGTTGATCTGGTTGAGTGCGCCGCGGAAGTCGACAATCGTTATCCGCTCCAGGTTGTAAAGTACGCCGACGTCGAAAAGGACAGCTCGCTCAAATTCAAAACCGGCGGGTCTTCAAATACTCGTACTGTCAACATCACGCTGGGGAAAAATGTGGAAGCGGGGCGCATCCTCGCCGGCTTCACAACTTCCGAGCCGGGTCACTGGACCAGTTGGCCGCCGCATGAGCACGCCGCCATGCTGGAGGAGCTATACGTTTATTACGACATGCCGGCGCCCGCGCTCGGGGTGCAATTCGTCTATACGAATCCGGACGAACCCGAGTTTATCGGCGTGGTGCGCGATGGCGATGCGGTGATCATGCCCAAAGGGTTTCATCCGAACGTTTCGGTTCCCGGCCATCCAATCAATTTTGTGTGGCTGATGGCCGCCCATCGCGAAGTTGAGGATCGGCAGTTTGGCGTGGTGACGGTGCAACCTGGTTTCGATCAGGGTGGGAGCGGACTCGAGGCGAGCCGGAAATAAGTAGGGAAGGAAATTAACTAAGTTGCCTTGCACTTCAAGCGCGCGACTACAGGGGTATAGAGTTCAACCTTCAGGTTGCATCTTTCGCGAAAACTCAAGCTGAAGCTTGAACTCTAAACGCCTGTGCGGGGAGATGTGATATGACTGCGATTCGTCAGATACAAGGAACGATCTTGCTCGTTCCTGCCTTATCGATTTGTGTCGTCGCGCAATCTGTACAGCGAAAACCAAGCGACGCAACCCGCCCCGTTGTCGTGCTGCCGGCTCAATCGCTGAACGACCTGAAAGAAAAACTAAAACCCGGCAACCACACGGAAGATCTGATCGACAGCGCCGGCATGGAATTGCGCGTCGCAATTCAGCACGAGAACAACAAGACGGCCGTGGCGGCTGAAGTCCATGACGCTTCGGACGATGTCTACTACGTGCTGGAGGGCTCGGCGACGCTGGTGCTGGGAGGCAAACTGGAGGCGCCCAAAGAAGTTGAGCCCGGCGAATGGCGGAGTCCGAAAATCATCGACGGCAAGACTTTTGAAATCACTAAGGGCGATCTGGTCGTCGTGCCGCGCGGCACGCCGCACCAACGCAGCACGGCTAACAAAGATTTCACCATGATTCTGATCAAGATTTACGCAGAGCCGCTGAAGCCCGGATCGCCAAAGCCAACTGCACTGAGCCAAAAATCATGACAGAACAAACAGAGGCAGAACCAGCCGAAGTTTCGGCCAGCACCACAGGCGGCGCCGGCGCAGTTTTGGAGAGTTTCAATGCCCGCATCGGGCGTTATCGCTGGACGATCTGCGCGTTGCTCTTCTTCGCTGCCACTATCAATTACGTTGACCGGCAAGTAATTGGCATTCTTAAGCCGACGCTAAAGGCTGAGCTCGGTTGGGATGAGATTGCCTACAGCAACATAGTCTTCTGGTTTCAGGCGGCCTATGCGCTCGGCTTCATCTTAATGGGTCGCATGATGGATCGCTTTGGCACTCGTAAAGGCTTTTCGTTTGCGGTGTTCTTCTGGAGCCTGGCGGCGATGGCCCACGCCTTCGCTAGTTCGGTTATGGGCTTCGGGATCGCCCGGTTTGCTCTGGGTCTGGGTGAATCCGGGAATTTCCCAGCCGCGATTAAGACGGTTGCTGAGTGGTTTCCCAAAAAGGAGCGCGCGCTGGCGACCGGCATCTTTAATGCCGGGACGAACGTGGGCGCAATAGTTACACCGCTGACCGTGCCCTGGGTTGCGGGCCACCTCGGATGGCGCTGGGCGTTCATCATCACAGGGGCGCTCGGGTTTATTTGGCTGATCGCCTGGCTCACGCTCTATCGTAGACCGCATGAACATCCGCGCGTGAAGAAACCCGAACTGGATCATATCAACAGCGATCCCATTGAACCCGCGACGAAGATCCCATGGGTGCGGCTGCTGCCTCATCATCAAACCTGGGCCTTCGCCATCGCCAAGTTCATGACGGATCCGGTCTGGTGGTTCTATCTGTTCTGGATTCCCGGCTTTTTGCACGATCAGTATCACGTTCCGGCCGACAGCATCACCAGTTTCGGCTTGCCGTTGGTGGTGATCTATCTCGCAGCGGACGTGGGCAGCGTGGGCGGCGGCTGGCTTTCCTCGATGCTCATCAAGCGGGGGTGGACCATCAACGCCGCGCGTAAAACGGCCATGTTGGTTTGCGCCGTCTGCGTAGTCCCGATCGTGTTTGTGTCGCAAACCTCGAACATTTGGGTGGCAGTCGCCCTCATCGGCCTGGCTGCCTCTGCGCACCAGGGCTGGTCGGCAAATGTCTTTACGATGACCTCCGATCTTTTTCCGCGCCGCGCTGTGGGCTCGGTGGTAGGCATCGGGGGAATGGCCGGAGCCGTCGGCGGCATGCTAATCGCCAAGGTAGTCGGTTACGTACTGCAATGGACGGGCAGCTATCTGTACATCTTTATCATAGCGGGGTCAGCTTATTTGACTGCGTTATTGATAGTGCACCTGCTGGTCCCGCGGTTTGATCCGGCGGCAATTGAACAAGAGGGAGCCGCTTGATCCTCGACGCCTTCAAACTCAACGGGAAGGTGGCTCTGGTAACGGGGGCTGCAACTGGACTCGGACAGGCCATCGCGATCGCGCTGGGGGAAGCGGGTGCTGATGTCGCCTGTCACGGGAACACCCGCGCGCCCGATGCCACGTGCCAAACGATCAAGCGGTTGGACCGTGAAGCATTCGCCGTCGCCGGCGATTTAAGCGATCGCGCGACGGCCCAAACCTTGATTGAACAAACGATCAATCACTTCGGCCGGCTGGATATCCTGGTTAACAACGCGGGGACGATTCGTCGCGCTCCCGCGGTCGAATACTCGGAGGAGGATTGGGCCACCGTCATCGAAGTAAATCTTTCCAGCGTGTTTCGGATGGCCCAGCTGGCGGGCCGGCACATGATCGAGCGAGGCAGCGGAAAGATCCTTAACATTGCTTCACTACTTTCGTTTCAGGGGGGAATCACGGTTCCAGCCTATGCGGCCTCGAAAGGGGGCGTGGCGCAATTGACCAAAGCGCTGGCGAATGAATGGGCCGCGAAGAGTATTAACGTAAACGCAATCGCTCCCGGTTACATCCGCACCGACAACACGAAGGCTTTGCAGGCGGACGAGACACGTAACCGCCAGATACTTGAAAGAATTCCCGCCGGGCGTTGGGGCGAGCCTGCTGACCTGGGCGGTGCGGCCGTCTTTCTGTGTTCAGCGGCAAGCGACTATGTGAATGGTCATGTATTGCTGGTCGACGGCGGTTGGATGGGACGATGAAGGGACCTGTGAATCAAGCTGGCATACAGGCGCATAGAGTTCAACCTTTAGGTTGCCTCCCGCGCAAACACGCAAGCTAAAGCTTGAACTCTATACACCTGAAATGCAGGCGAGAAGGATGCACTCATACACTTCAATTGCTGCAACCAAGCCGCAGGCTAACACCCGGGGCTACTCTTCGCCGCCCGCTGACGCGGGCTCAATGTGTGCCGTGGTTCTACTAGCCCTATTACTTCTTTTACCGACTGCGCCAGCAGCAAATGCGCAAACGCCGCATCTGGCCCAACCCCCGATCATTGAAACCTCATCTTTCGACAAGGAAGTGACGGACTTCTTCACGCAGGAGCTGACCGCCCATCTCAACGAAATCAAATCCTACGATCCGGCCCCGGAAAAAGTCTTCAACGCCGGCACCACAGGCGAATACACCTGGGGCAGCTTCATGAATTCAGTCGGCGCCGTGGCCGCTCTGACCGGGAGAAGCAAGCTCGGCGATCGCGATCTGGCCCGTGAGGTGGGCCAGATCGGGCTGCTCGAATACCGTTTGAAGAGCACGCGTTTCTCGCAATTGTACGGAGTCCTGGCGTTGCGGTATTTCGGCAGGGACCTGAACACCAATCCGGTCTGGCAGGGTCTGAATGATGACCAGCGATCGCAGTGGCGACAGTTCCTCGACGTTTCCGTCTTTTACGATCCTAAGACGCAGCAAGTCATTAAGCTCCCGGAAAACTATTTGGGCGTAGCGGCGCGAATTGCCAGTGTGAGTTATCAACTGGGACTAAGCAAAGATCGTGCGTTGGTTGACGGTGTGATCACAAGGGCGGCCCAGCCGTTCCTGAGGCAGGGAATTTTTGCGGACGATGCTCCTCCGACGGGTCGCTTCGATCGCTACTCCAACGAATATGCGCGGTTTGTCTGGGACGCAGCCGAGGCTGCCGATCGCAAAGACATTCTCGACGCAGTCCGGCCGTCCTTAAAGGAACAGATGCGGTTGTGGTGGGACCTGGTGCTGCCCGACGGTTACGGATATGCGTGGGGCCGTAGCATGGGGGTGGTCAGCTACATGGACACGCTGGAGATTGTCGGTTTTCTCGCGGCGCATCCTGAATTCCGCCCAGCACCGCTGGAAAAGTTGGCCAGCGCTTATTACCAGGCGTGGCAGTGGCTCCGGCGCGACTACAACGACAAGGCGCACGTGCTTTCCGTTTTCGCGTTCGGTCGCGGCAACTATTCCTACATCACTCGCGACCGCGAGTGGCAACAGACAATAAATTTCTTTGGCAAAGGCGGACTGGCGCACGCACGTTTCATGCAAGCGATGCGGCGTGAAAACGTGGCGCAGTTTGCGAGCAAGATTGATAGGTCTGACTTGGCCCGCTTTGTTTTTTTTCGCCAGAGTGATCGGCCCGCCGGGGTTTGGCTGGTGCGCCAGGGGCCAATGTATTTCACGCTGCCAATCACCACGGGCACCAAGCCGGGCGTAGCTGACTATTTACCGGCGCCTCATGGGTTGCCGGGATTTGCGAATCCGGTGGAGCAGGTCTATCCCTCGCTGGTCCCGTTTCTCGAACTGGCCGACGGCCGTGTAATCGCAGCAACTGATGGCGCGGATGAAATCGCGCTGGCGGCTGACGGCAAATCATTGCGAGTGGTGTGGCGCCGCTGGGCGTTGATTGGAAGTAAGTCAGGCGAGTTTATCGATCCGCACATCACCAGCGAAGTGGTCTGGCATCTGGCCGGCTCGAAACTGTCTCGCGATGAAACTCTCCGATCGTCGGAACCAATTACGGTTCGTCGTTGGTGGATAGCGGTTCCCACGACGGCCGGGGAAAATGAATCGGCGCTGGCCGGCAGCCAGCGAACGGACCACTTTGCCACTGGTCAGGAGGGAACGGACCTGGCGATCAGCGCCTGGGGTGACTGGCCTTTCAAAACATCGCTGATGGCAACCAGGGACACGGCTCTGGGACGTGGGGCGCGGGGGACGATTCCGTTGCATCTGGTATATGAATCGCTTGATTTGCGATTGGCGGCGAACCACGCTCAGGCATGGCATTTGGTAATGGAGCTCGCGCCGTTGGCGAAAACGCGCGAATAAGGAAGAAAAAATGGAAGCCACTAGAGAAGTGAAGCCACAACACACTGATTGGAGCCACGTCCCGGTCGAGCAATTAGAACCGGGCATTGAGCGACAAATGATCGTCGGTGAAAGACTGATGATTTGCCGGCTGCGCATCGGGCCGAACATCGTAACTCCCGCACACGGCCATCCTCACGAACAAATGACCATCGTCGAGCGCGGCCGCGTGCTGTTCACGATAGGCGACGAACAACGGATCGCGCAGGCCGGCGACGTGCTTCATTTTCCATCCGGAGCCTGGCACGGGGCGACCATGCTTGACGAAGAAGTAATCTTGATAGACATCTTCACGCCAATACGCGAAGATTTCCTGACTTAGTAGCTTCGAGGAACAGAGGCCCAACCGTCGGGGAGGGCTGTTGCAAGTAGGTAAGAGTTAATCGCATTGGGAGTCCTCCCTAACGGTCGGGCTTCTGACAGGCAGGGGAGGGTGCGAAGCTTACCCCGCCCTTTGGGAGGGGCAGGGGAGGGTGCGAAGCTTGAGTCTCGAGATCAAACCCAAAGAACAGTGCCGCTGGGACCTTGTCAGCCTGGGCGAGGTCATGCTGCGGCTGGATCCCGGCGAGGGCCGCATTCACACGACGCGCAGCTTCCAGGTTTGGGAAGGCGGCGGCGAATACAATGTGGCGCGTGGCCTGGGCCGTTGCTTTGGCATGGAGACTTCCGTCGTCACCGCTCTCGCGGAGAATCCGATTGGGCGTTTGGTGGCAGACCTCATTTATCAGGGAGGCGTCGATCAGTCGCACATCAACTGGGTCGGTTTTGACGGTGTCGGCCGTACTGTCCGCAATGGATTGAATTTTACCGAGCGCGGCTTTGGTCTGCGCGCGGCCCTGGGTTGTTCCGACCGCGGGCATACCGCCGTCTCGCAAATGAAGCCAGGCGATGTTGATTGGGAAAGAATTTTCGGCGACGAAGGTGTCCGTTGGTTTCATACCGGCGGAATCTTCTGCGCCCTTTCAGAGACGACGCCACCAGTGGCTCAGGAAGCGATGGCCGCTGCTCGCAAACACGGCACAATCATTTCCTACGACCTGAATTACCGGCCCTCACTCTGGAAAGGAATCGGGGGATCGGAAAAAGCTCGGGCTGTAAACCGCGAACTGGCGCCGTTGATAGATGTCATGCTGGGTAACGAAGAAGACTTCACGGCGGCCCTGGGTTTTGAAGTGGAGAGCCTGGATGAGCATCACGCAAAACTCGACGTCGGTAACTTTAAGAAAATGATCGAGCACGCGGTTCAAGCGTTTCCGAATTTCCAGGTGGTCGCTACTACGTTACGCCACGCTCGGACAGCGACCCTCAACGATTGGGGCGCGGTCTGTTTTGCGGATGGCCAGTTTTATCAAGCGCCAACTCGGGAGAACCTGGAAATCCTTGATCGAATTGGCGGAGGAGACTCTTTCGCGTCCGGATTGATTTATGGCTTGCTGGCCGGCAGGGGACCGCAGTGGGCAGTCGATTGCGGCGCTGCGCACGGGGCACTCGCAATGACGACTCCAGGTGACACGACAATGGCCACGCTTAGCGAAGTTGAGAAAGTGATGAAAGGCGGCACCGCGCGGGTAGACCGCTAGCTTTGAAGTTATGGACAAGCCCGAAGTTCTACAACGCATTCGTTCGACAGGCTTAATACCGGTGGTTCGCGCCGAGTCGTCTGATCAGGCGATGCGGGCGGTGGCAGCTTTGAAGGACGGTGGCCTCGATGTACTCGAAGTAACAATGACGGTACCCGGCGCGATTGAGGTGATTCGGATCCTGGCAACCGAGTACGGCGATGAAACATTGATTGGCGCCGGCACCGTTCTCGATCCGGAAACAGCGCGAGCCTGCATCGAGGCGGGCGCAAAATTCATTGTTAGCCCTGCGCTTAACGAAGAAACGATCAGGTTCTGCCGCGATCAGGGCGTTGCAGTTTTCCCCGGCGCTCTGACGCCTACTGAGGTTGTGCGCGCCTGGAAAGCCGGGGCTGACGCGGTAAAAGTTTTTCCGGCCGGCGCGGTTGGTGGCGCCAGTTACCTCAGAGCATTAAAAGCTCCGCTACCACAGATTGAGTTAATTCCTACCGGCGGCGTTTCTCTGAAAACTGCGTCCGACTTTATCAAGGCCGGCGCAATGGCCCTCGGCGTCGGCGCCGATCTCGTCGATCCCCAAGCCTTGCGGGAAGGAAACAGCGCATTGATCACTGAGCGCGCGCGTCAATTTCTCGGGATTGTGCAACTAACTCGGAACTCATGCGGGTGAGTTCGATGTGGATTTTTGTTACGAGGCAGATCAGTTTCTTCCGTATAGCTCACGCATATAGCTCCCGCAAGTTCGGCAAAGTGGGACAAACACCGCGCGCCCAATCGTAGAGGTTTGGTTGTCATCTACCGAACGTCTAACGATTTGCCTGAGCAAATTGAGAGAAGGGAACTGTCTAAACAACCCCCCTTCGGCACCAATACCTTTCAGTTTCCTTCCAGAATCAGTATTCGACTTTACAATCCCGAACGAGTGCGAACTCGAGCTGGATTATGCTGCCTTGCATTTGGTCGGCGTGCGCAGCTAGGTTGTGGTTGTCATCTGGGGCAGCCAACTGGGGCGGCTGGCTTCAAATTCACTGATTTCTGCGGCGTGTTTCAGCGTGAGAGCGATATCATCCAGGCCTGCCAATAAACAAGCGCGGGCAAATTCATCGATCGAGAACTCTGCGGCGAAACCGTGCTCGTCATGAACCATGCAGCGCTCGAGGTCCACTGTCAGACGGTAACCATTTACTTGAGCTGAACTACTCATTAGTGCCGTCACCTCTCGGTCGGCCAGAACCACTGGCAGCAACCCATTCTTCAAGCAGTTATTGGCGAAGATGTCCGCGAACGAAGGAGCGATGATCACGCGGAAGCCATAATCGGCAAGCGCCCACGGCGCGTGTTCACGCGAAGAGCCACAGCCAAAGTTCTTGCCCGTGACGAGGATTGAGGCGCCGGCGTACTGCGGTTCATTCAAGGGAAAGGATGCGTCAAGTGTGTTGTCGGATAGGTAGCGCCAATCGTAAAACAGGAATTGGCCAAAGCCCGTGCGCTCTACTCGCTTCAGGAATTGTTTGGGAATTATCTGATCGGTATCAACGTTGGCCCGATTCAGCGCGGCGACAAGACCAGTGTGTATGCGAAAAGGAAGCATTTGGTTTATTTGGAGTGCGCCGGCAGAGCGAAGCGACGACGGCGCTTTTGATATAGTTCTGCCTGGAAATCAACCTTAATCTCAATCATCAAGATCCAAAGCGGTGTCGACGCTTCGCTCTGCCACCGCACTCCAAAGTCTTACCTATATTCCCATTGGCGCACATCGGTGAAATGCCCCTTGATAGCCGCCGCTGCAGCCATCATGGGGCTGACCAGATGGGTGCGGCCGCCGCGGCCCTGGCGGCCTTCAAAGTTTCGATTGCTCGTTGATGCGCACCGCTCACCCGAGCGCAGAATGTCCGGATTCATTCCCAGGCACATCGAACATCCGGACTCGCGCCATTCAAAGCCTGCCTCAAGAAATATCTGATCCAAGCCTTCCGACTCGGCGGCACGTTTTACTGCTTGCGAACCCGGCACGACCATCGCACAAACTTTGCTGCTGATTCTATGGCCTTTGACCACGCGGGCAGCAGCGCGGAGATCTTCCAGCCGAGCGTTGGTGCACGATCCGATGAAGACTCGATCGATCGAGATTTGCTCGATCCCCATGCGCGGAGACAAAGCCATGTATTCAAGCGCCCGTTCGGCGGTAGCTCGTTCAGCACCACTCTTAGCGGCCGCCGGATCGGGCACACAACTTGTAACGGGAACGACCATCCCCGGGCTGGTGCCCCAGGTGACGTAAGGTTCAAGTGCGGAAGCATCGACTTCGATCACTTGATCGAAAGCCGCATCCTCATCCGAATGCAACGTGCTCCAATCATCGAGCGCCTGCTGCCAGGCCGCACCTGACGGAGCAAACCTTCTGCCCTCAAGATAGGCGAAAGTTGTAGCATCGGGTGCGATCATGCCGGCGCGCGCCCCCGCCTCGATACTCATGTTGCAAAGCGTCAGCCGCCCTTCCATGGATAGCGCAGTCACTACTGCGCCCTGATACTCAATCACATGGCCGGTGGCTCCGTCCGTTCCTATCCGGCCAATGATTGCCAGCGCGAGATCTTTTGCCGTCACGCCTTCAGGCAAACTCCCGTTGACCTTAACGAGCATGGTCCGCGGCTTATTCTGAGGCAGGCATTGAGTAGCCAGCACGTGTTCGACCTCGCTGGTCCCAATGCCGAAGGCGAGCGCCCCGAACGCTCCATGCGTGCTGGTATGGCTATCACCGCAGACAATTGTCATTCCCGGTAGGGTGAGGCCAAGCTCGGGACCGATCACGTGCACGATGCCTTGTTCGCGAGAGTTAATATCGAAAAGCGTGATGCCAAACTCACGACAGTTTTTGCTCAGTGTCTCAATCTGGTTGGCGGCAATCGCGTCCTGGATCGGCAAGCGGCGATCAGTAGTCGGCACATTGTGATCGGCGGTAGCCACGGTAAGATCCGGACGCCGCACATCCCTACCGTTCGCGCGCAGCCCATCAAATGCCTGCGGCGAGGTGACCTCGTGAACCAGATGCAAGTCAATATAGAGAAGTGCCGGCGCTCCGGGCGTTTGTTGAACGACGTGGGCGTCCCAGAGCTTTTCAAAAAGGGTTTGCGGCATAAGATAGGGTGTCGGTGTCAGGTGTTAGATCAGGTCTCAGGTCTCAAGTCTCAGGTTTCAGGTTTCAGGTTCAGGTTCAGGTGTCGGCATCCCGGCGCCCGATACCGAGCACCTGATACCCGGCACCTGATACCCCCTTTTAGACCGCATGATACGCATGCCGGATGTCAGCACTTTCTGCTATTGCATCGCACACAAACTGTCCGGCCTCCGAAGTGCTGGCGAGATAGCGCCTCCCGGCGCCATCGATATCAGGGGTGCGATAGCCGTCGGTCAAAACTGCTTGAACCGCACCTTCGATCTCCTCGGCTTCCTCTTCGAGGGCGGCAGTGTAACGGAGCAACATAGCGGCGGACAAAATGGCCCCGAACGGGTTTGCGATGCCACGGCCGGCAAGATCGGGTGCAGACCCATGAACGGGCTCGTACAAACCCACGCTGCCGCCAATCGTCGCCGACGCCAACATTCCCAGTGAGCCGGTAATCACGGCTGCCTCGTCTGAAAGAATGTCACCGAACAGGTTCTCGGTAACTATCACATCGAACCGTCTGGGATTCGTAATCAAATGCATGGCGCAGGCATCAACGTACAAATGATCGAGTTCCACCGCTGGGTAATCGAGTGCGACTCTTGAAACCACGCTGCGCCACAGCTGCGATGTTTCCAGCACGTTTGCCTTGTCCACCGAGGTAACGTGACGTCGCCGTCGCAACGCGGCTTCAAAGGCAACCCGCGCCACTCGTTCAACTTCAGCAGTAGAATAACGCATCGTATTCACCGCCGCCGAAGTGCCATTCGCTCCGCAGAAGCCACGAGGCTCGCCGAAATAGAGACCGCCCAGTAATTCGCGGACGATCAAAATATCCGCTCCGGCAACGATATCGGCTTTGAGCGGAGAAATATCCGCAATCGCGGGATACGATAACGCCGGCCGCAGGTTCGCGTAACCGCCCAGCGCCTGTCGCAACAGCAGTAATCCTGCTTCCGGGCGCTTGTCCGCAGGCAGGTGGTCGCAATCCGGTGAACCGACTGCGCCCAGCAGGACCGCATCGCCCGCAAGGCAAGCATCAAGCGTAACCACCGGCAAGGGAGAATCGAATTCCTTGAGAGCGACGCCGCCAATCGGTCTTTCTTCAAATTCGAAAGCGTGACCGTGTATCGCCGCCACAGTCCGCAACACGCGCACAGCTTCACGTGTGACTTCCGGGCCAATGCCGTCACCTGGAAGCAAAGTTATTTTTATGTGCATAGTTCGTTAACTGACAAGAACTGAGCGGAGGAGACGCTGCGTTTAGTAGTACAGGCATTCCTGCCTGTCCCGTCCGTTGGTTGAAAGTCGCTTAAATGGAAGCGTTACCTCTTTGGACCGGCAGAGCGAAGCCCCGACGGCGCTTTGGATCAATACTAGAGCCACATCCAATCCGGCAATCCAAAGCGGTGTCGCGCTTCGCTTGCCACCGCACTCCAAAAGTTGATCGCTCCCAAACGCGGGATCAGGCTCCGACCGAGCCAATTGCCCATCTGGCTGTTTCAGCCGCAACATCGATTTCAGCCGCAACATCGATTGGCAGGGCTTCGTTCGTTTTTGACCGCGCCGTAAGAAGGGCTATCAGATCCTGGTCGTAGATTCGCTTCTTGCGATCTGCGAGCTCAGTGAAACTTGTATAAGTGCTATCAATCTCTGTGGGGGCCAACGAATAACCGAGCTCCGCATAGCGCATTGCCAGCGCATGACGACCGGAGTGTTTCCCCAGAACCAGGCTATTCGCCGGTACGCCTACCGATTCCGGCGTCATGATCTCGTAGCAAAGCGGATTATTGAGCACTCCGTGCTGATGTATTCCGGCCTCGTGTGCGAACGCATTGCGGCCCACGATGGCCTTGTTGGGTTGCACATCGAATCCGACTATCGAGGACAACAACTGGCTGGAGGGATATAGCTCGCGCGTGTTTAAGCCGGTCGCAAACGGAAACTGGTCAGCCCGGACCTGCATCGCCATTGCGATCTCCTCCAACGAGGCATTGCCCGCGCGCTCGCCAATTCCGTTCATGGTGCATTCCACCTGTCGCGCTCCCGCGTCAATCGCCGCCAACGTGTTGGCCACGGCCATTCCCAAATCGTTGTGACAGTGAACGCTGATGGTTACGGCCCGATCGCCAACCACTCGCTGGCGAACGGTTTGTACGAGGCGAGAGAACTCGCCCGGCATGGTGTAGCCGACCGTGTCCGGAATGTTGAGGATCGACGCGCCTTCGTCCATTGCCATTGCCAGGACGTCGCACAGGTAATCAACATCGCTGCGGGTTGCATCTTCGGCCGAGAACTCTACCTCGTCAGCAAAGTTCCGGGCGAGGCGCACCGCCTCGCGAGTCATTTGCAGCACTTCGCTGCGACTCTTTCTCAGTTTGTGCTCCAGGTGGATATCGGAAGTGGCAACGAAAGTATGAATGCGCGGATGGGCTGCGTCACGCAGGGCCTCGGCGGCGCGCGCCACGTCCACTTCAGCAGTCCGGCAAAGCCCAGCAACTGCTACAGTTCGGCATTCCCTGGCCACTGCCTGCACCGCGGCAAAGTCCCCGTCGGAGGCTATCGGGAAACCAGCCTCGATGACGTCAACGCCCAGCCGCTCCAACTGTGCGGCCATACTCACTTTCTCCTGCAGATTCATTGAACAACCTGGCGACTGTTCCCCGTCGCGCAGGGTTGTGTCAAAGATGGCAATGCGCTCCGGCAGTCCTGGCATTGTAGACACTCCTTTCCTCAGAAGGCCGTATGCTAGAGTCCGTCCAGCTCAAAGTCAAAGTTATAATTTCTATGACAAGATAACAATTTGTGATAGCATAACGTCGAGTTCAATTAGCATAAAGTTAGCGGTGGTTAGGGAAATGGACGTTAACCAGCTGGAGGTCCTGGTGGCAGTTGCGGAGGAGCGTAGTTTCTCGCGCGCGGCAGAGATCCTGCATCGGACGCAGCCGGCGGTTAGCCAGGCGATTAGGCGGCTGGAAGCTGAGCTGGGCGAGGTCTTATTCGACCGCTCATCGCGGGATGGCACGCTGACGCCGGCGGGGCATGTGTTGGTGGACCATGCCAAACATATTCTTAATATTCGGCACAGCGCCCACCACGCCATCAGGGAATTGAAGGATCTGCAACGCGGCAAGTTGGCCCTGAGTGCCAATGAGTACACGGTTATGTACCTGCTGCCGGTGATTCCCATGTTCCGTAAACGCCATCCGGATATCAGGATTGAAGTAAAGCGCGGACTGGCCAGCAGGATACCTTCGGAAATACTCGGGCGAGGGGTAGAGATTGGCGTCGTGTCCTACAAACCAAACGATGCGGCCATCTCCTCTATTCCAGTGTTGATGGACGAACTCGCATTGATTGTCGCGCCGGATCATCCACTGGCCGGGAAGCAAATTGTGTCGGTCCGCGAACTGGGCGCCGAATCATTCATCGCGCATAACGTGCCGTCACCTTATCGCGAGCGGGTCGTGCGGACCTTCGAAAAATATAAGACACCGCTCAACATCTCTATTGAGATGCCTACGTTGGAATCAATCAAGTTGTTTGTCGCGCAGGGCATGGGTGTAGCCCTGGTGCCGCGCTTAGCCGCGCAGCCTGAGATTGCGCGCGGTGACCTGGCGGCGCTGACGGTGAGGGAAATGCGTTTGGAGAGAAGACTGTATTTGGTCCATCGCAAAGGCGCGACCCTGTCTCATGCGGCTCGAGCCTTTCTCCGAGTGGCAAAGAGTGTGTAGCGCAAACTTGGTAGCCTGCGCCGGCTGTTGCGCGGTCGCCAGTGGCCGAGTTTGCGGGGCACCATTCAAAGCCCCCCTTGCTTGACGAGCTTGAGGCGCCTGGCAGGCAAACCCACGCTCTGTTGAATACTGAAGTTCTCCACATTCGTCAGCGCAAAAGTGGGAGTACCCGGGACAGGCTGGGCCCTCAGCCGGTGAAAGTCTGCGCCCTTCACGTTGTGCAGAACGAAAGCCGGTCGCGCTTCCGCTTTCATATAACTTACTTCGACATTGTCCATCTGGATTCCGTTCACGTGGCGGATGAAGAAACCGTAGGCCGGCATTTCTCCGAACATCACCGGTTCCGGGTAGTCCTTCTCTTTCTCGGGAGGAACAAGCGCGGCCTGCGCTTTTGTTCCGCCACCTTGATAGTAAATGCGGATGTTGCTCAGCCTCACGTCTTCGATGGGATATCCCGGGATGCCGCTAATGATCGACGCATACGTCGGATCGGCGTTGTAGACCACGATGTTGCTGATCATTACCCGCCGCAATTTGCCCACGGTCGTCGTTTCGACAGGCCCTCTGGCGCGATTGCCCAAACGCAAAAAGAACGGAGGGTTGGTGATGTCGCGCATAGTAATGTTCGTAATAGTCACGTCTTCCAGGAAGCCGCCATCCACACTTTCGAGTGCAAATCCCCTGGAATAATCGAAGACGCAGTTGGAGATGGTGATGTTCTTGAAGCCGCCGTTCGACTCGGTGCCAAACTTGATTCTGCCGGTCGGACTGTTATGACTGTAGCGGTTGTATTCGCGTTTGTAAGTGCCGTCCAGAAACGTGCCCTCGTCGTAGCCACTGACCTCGCAGTTTGTGATCGTCACGTTCTCGGTGGCCCGCGCATAGCCCAGGGCAAACGAACTCTTCGGGCAAATGCCATCGTCGAAGGGCGAGTTGATGCTGCAGTTTGAGATTCGTACATGGCGGCAGGCATCGATGTCTATGCCGTCGCGATTGGTGTCGATCTTCAGGTTGTCAATTGTGAGGTTGTCGACACCGGTTGCGAGAATTGCGAAGTGGCCTCCGTGCAGAATCGTAATGTCGCGAATGATAACGTTGCGGCAAAGCTTAAGACTGATCGACTTATTGGCCCACCCGGGTTCTACCGCGTCGCGCGGGTTGGGATAACCAAACGGTCGCGCCGGCTCACTGGCGCGGGCGGCATTCAGCGCGTCGTTTTGCTCCTTCGTACGCGATTGGTTCCCGCCGCGGACGAGGCCCTTCCCCCAGATCATTCCGGGCCCGAGGATGGAAATATTCTCCAGGTTCTCGCCCCAGATCAGGCTGTTGTGCCAGTGACTATGGCCGAAGTCCTGATAGGCGTCCCACTGGTTCGGTTCAGGTGGATCATACTGGGTATCTTTGGAGGGTTGGGCGGCAACAATGGTGGCTCCCTGCTCAAGGTAGAGCGAGATGTTGCTCTTCAAGCGAATCGAAACTGAAAGATACGAGCCAGGCGGGAAGCGTACTGTGCCGCCACCAGCGGCAGCGGCCGTTTCGATCGCCTTGTTGATTGCCGGAGTATCAAGCGTTTTGCCGTCGCCCTTAGCGCCAAATGTCGTGACGTCATGAACACCAGCAACCTTATCAGTGGCGCTACTGGCAACGGCGGTCGCGGCGTTGCTAACCGGGTGAAAGCCAGCCACGGAACTCTGCGTCGCAGGATGGGCCAGGCCGAAACCACAAGCCAGAAGGAATAGCCCAAGGGAAGTAAGCCAGAGCCGGCCTTTTATCGTCATCTTCTATTCTCCAATCGAAGTCATTGAGAAGCTCAGCCGGTAAACCAGATTGTCTCTGGAGTGCAGGGTTACGGTGACTACCTTTCGCGGTCCCACGGTTAGATCGGTCTCAAGTTTTTCGGCTCGTACTTGCGGGTCGAAGCTAATCAGGAATGTTTTGCTTCCTCGGGTCAACGTAACTTTGCCGGGCGCGATCTTCAGTTGGTCACCAGTCCCAACCAGCAAAGGGATCTGTTCACGTAACAGGCCCGAATGATTCACGTCGATGGTAAGTTGCTGCGGAGCAAACGTCAGGACTTTCTCTCCCTGATCAGAAAAGGTGTACTTCACGCTGAGCACGCCCCGCGGCAAGTCTCGCTTGCCGGGCAGCGGGCTGAAACTCTTTCCGTCGAGACTGAATTCGGCATTCAAGGTGTCCACTTCGAAAACGGACTGGTTCTGACCAAACATCGTTCCCCACGCCGCATTGGTGGTGCCGGTCTGTGATTGGACCACCGAACCCATTTGCTGGTTCCAAATGAGGCCCAGTCCGTAACGCTGCTGGGTTGTCAGATGCGGACCTGAGTTGAAGATGGCGTAATAGTCAGGCTGTCGCACAAAGGTAAACACCAGCCGCTCGCGGTCGTCCATGCGCTGATGCGTGAACTGCTGTCGCTGGTAAGGTAGGAGACGAATCGCGGCCATGCGTTGAGCCTCGGTCGGATACCACTTTACATGCGTGCGATGAAGGAAAGCGTAAGGCGAAAAAGCGCGAAAATCGCCCACCGGCAAGCTGGTCGCATCACGCCACTTCCGTTCCAGCTCGGCGCGGCGCTGTTGGGTATCCCGGCTGATCTCGGCCCGGGTAGGAGCGAACGCGCGCGCCAACACTACTTCCGAAGCGAGCAGTCGCTGACCCTGATCTACCTGGCCGCGATTGGAGTCGGCGCTATCGAGAAAAGGTTTTCGCTGTCGGGTCTCAATCCCGCGATTCAAAGTAAACCCGGAGCCGTCGGGTTCGCGGACGGCATTGTAGGCCAGCCATTCAACAAACCGTTGCTCCTCAGCCACCAACAGACTTCCCAGATCCGTTCCTCGCAGGTAATGCCAGGCCATCAACATATTGCTGTGATGTGTGCCGAGGTTGTAGCCCCAGTCGGGACCGCGCGCTTCGTAAAAGTATCCGGCCGGACTCTGAAAGATGCGGTTCTTTTCTTTCATTCGTCGTCGCATCAGGGAACGGATTTCTGCGTCCGGATGCAACCTCAAAAATGGCGGAGCGCCGGCGAAAACATTGGTGTACTGGTTCGTATAGTTCCTGCCGTGTTCCTGGAGAGCTGGGTCGGTCATCACAATGCGAATGGCCTGATAGTCCGCCATGACTACTCGCTCATATAGCTTCGCATCGATAGGCGGACCGCCATGCAGTAACGCGAGTGTCTCTCCCATAAACTTGGTGGCGAAGGCAGTAGCCGGCAGATTCCATCGTTGCGGGCCGTATTCGCTGAAGCGGCCATCCGGATGCTGCATTCGGCACCAAAAATCCAGGGCCGCTTCCAATCGCACTCTCACGGCAGGCGAGGCGTAGTATTGATTCCAGGGTCGCTCAGTTGCGTAGAAGAAAGCAAGGGAAAGAATGTTCTCCATTATCCGCGCGTTGTAGGGCTTGTTGTCCTGCGGGTTGCGCCACACGGAAATATTGATGAAGCCGCGGTTTTCACCTTCCTCAATCACAGCGTTGGCCAGGCGATGAAAGTGCGCGAGATAATATGGGAGATCTAATTCATCATCAGAAAAATCAGAGGGTTTGAGCTTCGAGAAATCTGCTGGGGGTACTCTGGGCCAGGGAGACGTAGTTTGTGCGATCGCAGTTGAGGCAGGCAGAGGCTGTGCGGTTGCAGTTGAAAGAATCTGTGCGGTTGCTGTTGAGTCATAGAGAAGCACTGACAGTAACAGGCCTGGCAGGAATAGTGCTAGATGTAAGTGACTGTTTGTCGGAGCGACCATTCGAGGGATTCAACTTTGTGGCGTCAGTTCTCTGAGATCTCAAATTTCAGATCTCAGATCTCAAAAAAACAACAAGCCAGCAAGCCAACCAACAAAACAACAAACCAAACAACAAACCAAACAACAAACCAAAAGAAGAACAACCCAAAAAGAACACCCAAAAAGAACACCCCAAGAAAAACGAACGGAGCAGGCGCGTTACTTCCCCGGTACCTCCGCGATCAGCCGCGCGTAGGCGTCAAACTGTCCCAGGTAGTAAAGGCGCGTGAGTTGTTTCTCAAGGGCCTCCAGCGTTGTTGCCTTTGCCGGCTCTGCTTGTTTTGCTTCCCGAAGTCGCACGCGAAGTTCGCGGAACACTTTCTCTTTCAGCCAGTAACCATGGTCATAGCGCTCACCAACGGAAGACGCGAATGCCAACTTATCTGTCTCCGGCGTTGTAAGTCCGCGCCGCCACGCCGCACGGTAAACGGTCAAAGCCTCTTGCCAGGATTGATTAGCCAGGCCGGCAAAAAGTGCGTTCAGCCCTTTCCACCCTTCCCGGTGCGTATCAATGAGCGTGGTTACATCCGGATGAGGTTGCTTTGAACTTCGGTAATCCAGCAACGAAACACGCAAATCAATCTTGCGGTCGCCGTCGTAGTCATACTCGACCGTATCAAGAAAACCGTTTTTGTCGGTATCGGTATACTTAACTACTTCGCCCACTGCCAGAGCGCGCGGCCTTGGAGACGGCGTCTTGACGCCGCCATGAAACTCGGCGTTCTTGTCTACTAACCATGCGCCCCATTCCGCACCCGCCAGGTGCAGCTTCCGATCGAAGACGCCGCTATAGAGTTTTCCGCCACCCGAGTTGTCCTCATCAAATTCACCACGATCGCCAAGCGAGTCGGCCTGCGGATGGCCCGAAATTCCCGGCCGTTCAGTGGGCGCAACCATGTCTTCCTCCGCATAATTGCTTCGCCGCCACCGTTTCGTGGAATAGAGATCAATCTCTTTGGGACCACCGAAGCCGTGCATTGGATAGTACATTTCCACGCGTTCCCAGCGGTGATCATCGTCGTCTTCATCGAACACGAAATATATGCTGGTCCAACCGGCGGAAAAGAAGGCATCGTAGCTGCGCGCATGCGGCATATACATTAGCTCGTCAATCTGACGCCAATTGTTCCACTGGAAACAGGCATTGAATTTTGGATTGCCCTTGAGCGCCGGATACTTGTGAACGAAAGAGCGATAAGGCACACCGGGGCCGCCGGTGCCCCGCAGCGACATGTCGTAGTCGGTTTCATTTCCTTTCGTTGAATCGTTGTCGAGGTCGAAGGTCACGAAAGCCTCATTGAGAACGCCTGATAGTTTCGTTGCTCCTTTTTCGAGTGCTGGCACGGGGTCAAGCCAGCGCATTGCCATCTCGCTGACGCCGTCGCCATCGAAATCATAGAAGGCGAACGGATTTTCCCAATTAAGTCGCGGGTCAGGCAAAGATTGGGGTGGCCGATGAACTTTAAGGAAGACTGCATCGCCGTTGTAATCGGGCAGCCAGTTGGTAGTTCCGGTATATCCCCAGTTGTCAGCGGCAAAGTCGAACTTCTCCCAGTCGAGCCAACCCAGCACACCGTCTTTCTCAACATCAATGAACAACATCCAATGAGATCCGCTGGCATTCCATTTGTCAGCGGACCATTCAGGAGACTGTGTGACCCATGCCTGCAGGTCGGGTTTTCCGTCTCCGTCGTTGTCAGCCCATTTGATATTCAAGTCGTAGGGCCCGTCATAGAGTCCGTCGCCGTTCTTATCGACCTGCAACACGTCGGCCACCTGGTCGCCGCGCGTGTCAGTTGCCAACAGATCGCCATTTTCATCCAGCCAACGCACGCGTTTTCCATTCCACCAGCGCTCAATGATGTCGGGCTTGCCGTCCCCGTCGACATCGATGCGCACGATTTCATTTGAAGGAGTGGAACCCAGCCTCGTTTGCCTGAGATCCTGATTACTTTGCTGCGCAGTGGCGGTTACCGCGACAGCAACCGTGAAGACGGAAGCAAGCATCAGGGGAGAGCGCATTATTTCGCACCTCATCAAATGGGGAACCAAAAGTAACTAAGCTGTCTGTTTTTTCGTTCGACGAATATCACAGAATGTGACTAACACAATAACAAAATTCCTGGGTGGGTTCGTTCTGTTTTTTGGGTCGATTGGTTTAGTTGCGGATTGGGAAATTGGTCAAATTGGTCACCAGCCGGTCGAGGCAGTTTCCTCCTGCAGGCTTTGCTCTCGCGTGTTAAGACGTGCACGGCAAAAGACTCACGACTCTTTTTCAACGTAGGCAGCGGCAACCTTGGGCTGGAGGACGTAACCGCTTCGCAGTATCGTTGCCTGGAATCTTGATCAGAGCTTCGTTTACTCTCGCCCTTAGCGCCTCAGTTTTTTGCTCTGTGGAATCTGGGTAATCTGCGGACTAACAAATTCCCCGTTCAAACGAATGTCGGTGGAAGATGAACCAACCATGACCTGAAACGTTCCCGGCTCGACCACGAAATGCATGCTCCGATCCCAGAGGGCCAAATCTTCAGCAGTGAGCACGAACGTGACAGTTTTCTTTTCGCCAGGATTCAGATGAATCCGCTCAAAGCCGCGCAGGTTCTTTTCATAGGTGGTGACGCTGCTGACTACATCCCGCGTGTAAAGCTGAACCACTTCGTCACCGGGGCGGGTGCCGGTGTTTTTTAGATCGAAGCTCAGTGTGATCTTGATGTCCCCACGGGAGCCCTCCCTAACGGTCGAGTTTCTGAACTTAATGTTATTGGTCGAGTTGATCCTTAAGTTGCTATAAGCGAAAGTTGTGTAACTCAAGCCATGTCCGAAATAATAAAGTGCGCCGCTGACTCGCGTCTTTTCGCCCTCCCACTGAGCATTAGGTTTAGTCGGAAAGTTATAAGGAATCTGTCCTACGGTCTTAGGAAAAGTGACTGCTAATTTTCCGCCTGGATTGTAATCGCCGAACAAAACATCAGCGATTGCAACTCCACCCTGTGCGCCAGGAAACCAGGCTTCGACAATTCCCGGCACGTACTTATCGATCCAGTTGATGCTCATGGGGCGCCCATTCAGTAGCACAACGACGACAGGTTTCCCGGTCGCGTGAACGGCCCGCACCAAATCCAGCTGTCGTCCGGGAAGATCCAGACTACTGCGGCTGGCGCTCTCACCTACGGTCTTCGACGAGTCGCCAAGTACCACAATCGCGACGTCAGCATGCTTCGCCGTAGCGACAGCTTCGGCGATGCTGGATTCTTCGTCTTTCGTCAGGGGCTCAGGCAATATCTCGCTCTCCGGCCAGTGTGCGTCAACCACCTCACACCCCTTCGCGTAATACACTTTGACCCGCTCGCCGAGTTTGTCCTTGATGCCCTGCAATACGGTTATTCCCTGAACGCCGTTTGGTCCGTAACGGTAGGGAGTTAGGCGGTCGTCGTCTGCGTTGGGGCCGATTACCGCAATGGATTTGATGTTCCTGCTGAGCGGCAGAATGCTTCCTTCGTTCTTGAGGAGCACCAGGCTTTCACGCGCGGCTCGCAATGCAATTTGCCGGTGCGCTTCAGAGTTAACGATTTTCGCAGAAGCTTCCGCGTCCTCAACATATGGATGATCGAAAAGGCCGAGCAGGAATTTTACGCGCAAGACATCGCGCACGCGGTCATTGAGCGTTTGCGTCGATACTTTGCCTTTTTTGATCAGCTCACGCAGCGGCAGAATGAAATCATCAGGTGGCGTGAAGTTCGTCTTCACGTTCAACCCGGCGGCGATTGATTGCCGCACCGCTTCCTTCATGTCTGCGGCGACACCGTGTTTGTTATACAGAAACTCCACCGCCGCGCTATCGGAAACGACATAACCTTGAAAGCCAAAATCTTTTCGGAGCCGATCGGTTAGCCAGGACCTGCTGCCAGTGATGGGTATCGAATCGTAGTCATTGTAGGAACTCATGATGCCCAGGAGGCCGGCGTCTTTGATTGCCGCTTTGAATGGTGGAAGGAAGATATTCTCTACCTCGCGGGGCGACGTTTGCGGATCGGTGCGGGATTGTCCTTCTCTGGCGCCCTTGTTGTTTCCGTAGACGGCGAAATGTTTTGCCGTGGCGGCGACCGTGTAGTTTTCCTGCAACCCCTTAACCATTTCCACGCCGAGCCGGGATGTCAAATAAGGTTCTTCGCTATAAACATCCTCAATACGCCCCCAGCGCTGATCGCGCGCTACATCCAGGGTGGGAGTATAGATATTCGTGTATCCCAGGGCCCGCGCTTCTTTTGCAGTAATCTGTCCGATCTCGCGAACCAGTTGTTTGTCCCACGTGTGACCAAGGCTGAGTTGGGAAGGGAAGCTGGTGGCCGTGAAGGAAGCGACGCCGCGCAGCCCTTCATTGGTGAAATCCACCGGAATTCCCAGGCGCGTTTCCTCTATAAAAAAACGCTGCACCTCGTTCATGGCCCAGACATGCTTCCGGATGTCGCGAGCATACACACTATTTGAACCCTGGCCCCATCCGTTCAGGTGCTCATCTATGTTTGCGATGCCATCCTTCCACACGCGCTTTTTCCATTCTGGTGTGGGCAGCTCGTCTTTCAATACCCGATTGAATCCGTAGAGGGTGGCGGTCTGACAGGTTTTCTCTTCCAGAGTCATTTGCGACAGTAGGTCGTCAGCGCGCCGGTCGACACTTGCATGGCGGTCTTCATAAACGTCCTTGCGGCCATTCTTGTTAAGGTCGATCCACCCGTCGTGATAGATGCTAGAAGGGCCTTTCATTTGGTCCGCTGCCAGCGGCCGCAGATCCAGGAGCAACAAGAACATTAGCAACGAGACACTTTGAAGTCGTCGCATTGAAAATCAACCTCTCCTAAGGAACGATATTCAGGTGAAATATACGGGCCGTGTTATCGGTCCAGTAACTAGCGCCCTGCTTCAAACGGTAAGAAAGTATGGATAGCGTCTGTCTTATTGCCCGAGGTCATTAGGCTAACGATGGGATGCGCTTTCCTGAGCCAGTTTCTTGCTCAAGTCTCTCACTTCCGCTGAGAGTTGGATGATCACTTCGAGATCTCGCCGAGCCTGGTACGCCGTAGTGTCGACCACGCTGGCCTCTTTGAAGAACGGGTTGCTGGTGAAATCAAGAATCAGGCGCGCCAGGCTGACAATGGGCGCTTTAAGTTGAGAAGGATTGTTTACGGTGTATCGCTTCGGAGCGGAGCCGGCGTCGGGTGACTCGGGAAGGGCCAAATTCTTTTTTAGCCGTTCGGCGCGCTTATTTATTTCCGTTGCGGACGTGGTGACGAATTTTAGATCGAGCGATGCTTTTCCCAGGGCCATCAAGCCCAACGGCTTGTTGATCTCCTGTATCCGCGTGAAGTCTTCCTGAAGCTGAGCCAGGGCGAGTTGAGGACTCATTTTCCGCGGTTTCGTTTGGGCCGCCATTATGGACAACATTCGCAGATTCCAGGAGCGCTGTGTGATGTCCTGTTCTTCTAATTCGCGCTCGCGGATGCGATCGTTTCGAGACGTCTGGGCCAGGCCGTTTCCGGAAGCAAGCAGGATAATACCGGTTACGGTCGCTGCCATGAGGAGCTTCAGGCGCTTCCACCTGCGATTCATTCCCATTACCTCCTGTACCCGAGATTGTAATGCAGAAGGCGCCCGAGGGAGTAATCCACGCATGTCCTATTGAGCCACCGGAACTCGTGATGCCGCGGTTCTGCCAAAAAGTCTTGACAACGAAAAAGGGTTCTAACATATTGTCCCATTTTTGGACAAAGTGATCTTGTCACCATCCGCTGAAGGGGATGACTATGCGATTTCTGAACCGACGAGCATTCGTGGCTGGATTGTTGGCGCCTAGTCTGCTTGCCCAATTCAATTCAACCATATTCGCGAAGGCCAAAACGCCGCCGAATACGGCCAAAACCAGGGCAGCCATGGACTGGTCGAAGGCAATGGTGGAATCAACGATGAAGCGCTATCCGACCGCCGGCGAGCTTGGTTCCTGGGGTTATGCGAAATCGCTTTATCTGTACGGCCAGTACCTGGTCTGGAAGCGAACCGGAGACGCTCGCTACTTGCAGTACATCAAGGACTGGGTCGATTCGCACGTTGATAAGGATGGCAATGTTTTCAACACCGACAAAGATGGCAAAGTCACGGGCATAGGCTTCACGAACCTGGACAGCATGCTGCCGGGGAACCTGCTGCTGCTACTTCACAAGGAATCGAAAGAAGCAAAGTACAAACTAGCCGCCGATAAGATTAGGAAGAAATTCGATACTTACAAACGAACGAAAGACGGCGGATTCTGGCATGCCGAAAGTAAGAACCGTGAATGGCAGCTATGGGGCGATGGCGTGTTTATGTCCATGCCATTCCTGGTGAGATACGGAAAGCTATACGGGGATAGTCGCTATGCCAATGATGAAGCGGCAAAACAGTTGACGATTTACGCCGGTCATTTGAACGATCCCACAACGGGTCTCATGTTTCATGCTTATGACGAGAGTGGCGCTTCAACCTGGGCCGATCCGGCAACGAAACACTCAGCGGAATTCTGGTGTCGCGCGATGGGCTGGTTTGGTATGACGCTAATTGAGGTCCTGGAAACCCTTCCTCTGAATCATCCCCGGCGGCCGCAGTTAATTGCGCAGGTCCGGCAACTGGTTAAAGCGTGGGCGCATTTTCAGGATCCAGGAACGGGTCTCTGGTACCAGGTTGTGGACAAGGGAAGCAATCCGGCTAACTGGCACGAGACGTCGAGCTCCAGCATGTACACCTATGTGACGTCAATGGCGATAAAGCGCGGCTACGTCAGCCGCAGCTATCAGAAAACCGTCGCCAACGGTTACCGCGGGGTGCTTTCCAAGATTTCTCTCGACGCCGAGGGGATGACCAACATCATAGATATTTGCGAAGGTACCAACGTTGCAGACCTCGCTTACTATTTTGCTCGCAAGCGGAATGCTAATGACTTTCACGGCCTCGGCGCGTTTCTGATCATGAATGAACACATGATCACCAAAGGGTCCCCGCGGCGATTGCTTCAATAGCGAATCGCCGTCTAAGCTCGCGGTCGAAGCTCGCCGTGGAGTAATCACTGTAGAGACGTGCCCCCGGGATGATCCCGGGCGTCGCTCCTTTTTCAGCGTCCGCCACTTCTCGCCTCTAAGTAGTCAGGTTTATCAATCACCAATCCGACGACGCCACCGACCATCCAGGGACGCGGTACGCTACCCTTCGCGTTACAGCGTTGAGACGCAGGTCGACTGGTCCCTGGTACAGCCCCAATCAGCCTGGGCCGTTGCTATTAATCCGGGTGTGTGGTTCAGCTGATCCGGTTACTAGTGCCAGAATTGGTTGCACCAATCGGGCCAATTACAGGGAATTTGCCTTGCCACTCTTCCATCCTTGGTAATTCCTGCTAGCTGCTCAATAGGCCTAGTATGCTGGGCCGAACGTTCTCGATGGATAACTTTTGTTGAATTATTGTCTTGACAGGCCGCCCGAGTTGGGAGTATATGTGCGCCGAAAATGCACCAAACTCATAAGACCAATCCGGAGTACGGCCATTTTAAGGTTGTCGAACCCAATGGTTCCGGGCAGACAACCGAAGATGTGGTCGCCCGCGTTTCTGAATTGATCAAGAGTTCCCAGCTGAAGGCCGGCGATCGGTTACCTGCGGAGCGTGAACTCGCAAAACAACTTGGTGTCAGTCGGCCCTCTTTGAGATCCGGGCTCCGGGCTCTGGCTTCGATGGGGGTGCTTAAGTCCCGACAGGGAGCGGGAACTTTTGTGGCTGGTGGTCCGCCAACGCTGGACAGCGAACCGCTGCGGCTGCTGGCGGCCCTGCATGGGTTCAGTTTTGATCACATGTTCGAAACGCGGTCGATTTTGGAAGTCGGCGCTGCGGGATTGGCCGCCGAAAACGCAACCGCCGACCAGCTAGCGACGTTAGCGGACGAGATTGCCGAGATGTACGCGGCCCTTGGCGATCCGCAAGAGTACCTGGTTCACGACATACGTTTCCACCGAGCGGTAGCGGCGGCTTCTGGTAATCCGACTCTGGCGACCCTAATGGAGATGGTTTCAGCCGTATTGTATGAACGGCGTCGCGACACCATTGAGCGAGCCCACGATTTTTCGGAATCCCTCGAGCTGCATCAGCAAGTATATCGCGCGATTCGTGCGCGCCAGCCGGAACAGGCGCGAGCAGCCATGCGCGAGCACATCCTGCGGGCTCAAAACGCGTTCGCTCTGGAAGAGAGCGAAGATCAAACCACCGACAAAGTTTCAAGCGTCAGGTAAAGGAATCCCGAGAGAGTTGTCTCAGAAAAGGTAATCTTAACCATTTTGTCCAAACAAAGGACAAATCAAACGCCCTCGTTGAATAGCACCAGATCGATGGTACTCGATATGTGCTTTGGCGCGAGTCAACTACTTCCTTAAGAACCGTGCCGTCGATCAGTCGTTGCTGGGAAACAACAACCGGAATCGAGATCTTCCACATGAAGGAGACGCCCATGTTTAATCTCAGAAATTGTTCAAGCTGGCTGCTGGGGATGCTTTTTGCATCCCTTTTTGTTGTTTTGCCCACTCCAGTGGCGCGGGCCCAATCGATTACTGGAACAATTTCAGGGACGGTAACCGACGTTAACGGTAGTGTGCTTCCCGGCGCGACGGTGACGCTGACAAGTGAACAGACGGGAGCTACGCGGGTGGCCACCACTAATGAGGAGGGCAGATTCGCCTTCGCAGCTCAACATCCGGGCGAATACATCCTGAAGGTAGCGCAGACAGGGTTCCAGACAATGGAGCGCCGCCGCGTTATCTTGAGCGCCAACGAAACGCTGGCCCTGGACGATCTGAAGATGCAGCCGGGCCAGGTTAGTGAGACCGTTAGCGTAACCGCCGAGGGTGGATTAGTTGAAAAGGAAACCAGCGACCTGACAGGCCGCCTGACTGCCGATCAGATAAACCTGATCTCGACCAAGGGACGCGACATCACTTCACTGTTGCGCCTGATACCAGGGACGTCCAACAACGATGACATTGAAGCCGTGGGCGAGGGGTTTGGAACGGATCTGCCGAACTTCTCGGGAGCACGAGGACGCTCAGCGGTAGCGATGGTTGACGGTCTGTTCGCGGGCGAGCCGAGCTGCTCGAACAAATTAAGCATGACCATCAATCAGGATGCTGTGTCCGAGGTCAAGGTATTACGCAATAACTATAGCGCTGAGTTTGGGAATAATGGCGGCGCTCTAATTAATGTTGTTTCCAAAGGCGGCGGCAAAGACTATGCGGGCAGCGCTTATTACTTTGTTCGTAACGAGTCTTTGAACGCCAATAACTACTTCAACAACCGGTCGAACATCGCAAAGCCGCTTTACCGCCATAAGATTCCGGGCTTTAATTTTGGCGGGCCTTTGCCGCTGCCACGGTTTGGCGAGGGCGGCCCCTCGCTGATGGCGAAAGACAAACTCTTCTTTTTCCTTTCAATCGAAAAACCTCGCACCCTGACGCCGACTGATCCGGTGACGGTGACAGTACCTACCGCCCTCGAACGGATCGGTAACTTTTCGCAGTCGAGAAACAGCAATGGTGTGCTGCCCGTCGTTCTCGATCCGGTTACCGGCGTGCAGTTTCCCGGTAATATTATTCCGACGAACCGAATCAACAAGAGTGGACAGGCGTTACTTAACTACTTCCCGTTGCCAAATTCGCCGACCGCAGCCAACCCTGGGCGTTACATTAATCAGCAAAGCGTCGATGTGCCAAAGCATAGTTATCTGATTCGCTTCGACGCCAAGCCCACAAACAATGACAGCTTCTATTGGAAAGCGCAGTGGTGGACTTCGGATAACGAAGGCCTCGGTACCTCCGGCTGGCCGAATGGTAGTGGCGGTGTTGATCGCTGGGGAATCAGCTCGCATTACCTGTACAAGGACAACGGCTGGTCGGCCAGCTGGGTCCGGATAGTTAGTCCGAAGGTGGTGAATGAATTCAATTTTGGCATGCGTCACGACTCTGAAGGGTTCATCCCTTCTGAGGGCATGATTGATGGGTTGACCAGAACTGCACTGAACTACACGGCGCCGCAACTCTTTCCGGCAAATAACAAGTTCGGCCTGGTCCCGACGGCCACCGGATGGACCAGCGTGGCGGGCAACCCGGCGAACATCAATTGGCTCGATCGCTGGGGAGAGACTGGCAACGACTATATCAAGCCTTCGTTCGCCGACAATGTCTCAGTCATTCATGGTAACCACAGCCTGAAATTTGGGGTCTATTACCAGCGGTTGATGAATAGAGAAGCGCCTGGCGGTGGGAAATGGTCGGGAGACTTAAACTTTGGAACCGCCAGCACCTTTACCACCGCGCTGGGAAGTACGGGCTTTGCCTACTCGAATGCGCTGCTGGGAAACTTTCAAACCTACACTGAACCCCAGGCACGTAATTTCACCAATAGTCAGATAACTATTCTCCAGTGGTATGCGCTGGATGACTGGAAGATGAATAAACGGCTGACCCTTAACTATGGCCTGCGGTTGGGCTATCACTCGCCCTTCTTCCAGCTCGATGGACAGGGCTCGAACTTCGATCCGTCACGCTGGGATCCGGCCAAGGCCCCACTGCTGTACGCGGGTTATTGCGTCGGCCAGCCCGGTGGCATTCCACCCTTAGGCACCGCGTGCTCGGCCGCCAATTCCCGGGCTGTCGATCCCAGGAACTTGCCGAATCCGACCACAGCTCAACTCCTGTCAGCCAACCTGGTGCGGTCCTTTGTTCCCGGGACGGGTGATCTTCTCAACGGCATCGTTTTGCCGAATGACCCGACGGGGCCCAAAGGCTTCCGACATACCGCGCCGGTTGACTGGGAGCCGCGGGTTGGTATTGCCTGGGATATTTTCGGCTCGGGCAATACGGTGCTTCGCGCCATGGGCGGCGTCTATCACGCGCCACGCATCGGGGGTGGTACGGGAGGCGCGGGCGCAAGTAGCCTGGGCGCCAACCCACCGCAACAGCGCACTTTTACTGTCAGCTTCGGAAACATTGATCAAATCCCCTCTCTGTTGCCCGGCGCCGTGAATTTTCCCACTGCACTGAGATCTCTCGAGGTCAACTCCAAGACCCCGACGATCTATAACTTCCAGGCAGGGATCCAGCAGGAGATCGGCTTCAAGACCTTAATGGAGGTAAGCTACGTCGGATCGTTTGCCCGCCACTTAGGCGAACAGCGCAATATCAATGGCGTCCCCGACGGCGCCCGGTTCGTGGATTGCCGGGTGATTCCCGCAGCGCTCTGCCGTCCGGAAAACCGGGATCCGCTGACCGCTGCCAATCCCAAGAACAACGATCTGCTGAGACCGTACCGGGGCTACGGCGACATTAACCAGAACACCTGGTCGGGAACGTCCAACTATAACGGGCTTCAGGTCCAGGTGAATCGCCGTTATGCACAGGGTTTTCAGTTTGGGGTCGCCTACACCTATTCGAAATCGTTTGACTACGCCAACGATGATACTTCGGATGTGAATCGGAGCCGGCCGTACAAAGCGTTCAACTACGCTGTATCTGACTTCGACCAGACACACATCCTGACGGTCAACTATATCTACGACGTACCCAGGCTGAGCCGAAAATGGAACAACTTCTTAGTAAGAACCATTTTCGATGACTGGCAGATCTCCGGCACCACGTCCTACGTGACTGGCAAACCGAAAAACATCACTGTGAGTTACACCGCTGGGACCGTGACCGTTACTGCCGGACAGATCTGCCCCCCTGGCTCTTTCCAGACATCAGCTACCGTGTGCACGATGATTACGGATTTCACCGGCGGCCAGGTCAATGCGCGTCCCTTTGTTCTTTGTGATCCCATGTCGGGAGGGGGTGGTAGCGATAGCTCCGGGTCGCCATACGTAATCAACGTCGGTTGTTTTACGAATCCGACGGCCCTGGGGCAGATAGGTGACATGGGCAGAAACTTTGTACGCATGCCCTCTATCTTTAACAACGATCTGGCGTTCTTCAAGAACTTCCGGGTGGGTGAAAAGCGTGAGGTGCAGTTGCGCTGGGAAATTTACAATATCTTCAACCGTGCGAATTTCAGGGATATCGATGGCGGCCTGACCTATGCTCTGCGGGCAGTAACGAACAGCAATGGCACGACCGGAGCGGCTATCTTCCAGACCAAAGATACTGCTTTGGGCCAGGCGACCAGCTTCGGAACTCCCATCAGCGCCCGCACGCCCCGGGTAATGCAGGGTTCGATCAGAATCAATTTCTAGTCGTCTATGAGAGGGGATCTCGATTCGGCCCGAATGGAGATCCACTCCTCAGGAATGTTCTCAGGCCAATGGCGGTGATGGCTTCTCTCATCACCGCCATATTTCTAAACGGCGGAAATGCTCAATCGAGTTAGAGTCGAATACGCAATCCTGAACTCACACAGAACCGTGGGGCGGCGATTAGAGTAAAGCGGAATGACGAAGCGATTAGGACGTTTATTACTGGGTGGTGTCTTCTTGCTGACGGCCAATCATCTGGTCCATGCCCAAAAAGCTGCGACCGGCGGCGCGGCTCCACGCGTGTTCCTGCTTGATGGCAATCAACTGCGAATTGCGAAACAACACATTCAAGACGGAGATAAGAACTACTCCCCGGCATTGAGCAGCCTTGAGAGAGAAGCACAAACAGCCCTGGCCCTGGGGCCCTTTTCAGTCGTCACAAAAGACGCCACTCCGCCCAGCGGCGACAAGCATGATTACATGAGCCAGGCGCCTTACTTCTGGCCCGACCCCAGGAGCAAAACCGGCCTTCCGTACATTCGCCGGGATGGCGAGCGCAATCCTGAGATCAACAAGATCACAGATCATCGCACCCTCGACCAGTTGATATCCTCGGTTGAAACGCTGGCGCTGGCCTACTACTTCAAAGGCGACGAAACATACGCTACCAAAGCAACTCAGTTGCTGCGCGCATTTTTCCTGGATCCGGCGACGCGCATGAATCCCCATTTGCAGTACGCGCAGTTTATACCTGGAGTTAATACCGGGCGGGGCATTGGTCTGATCGAGACGCGCGGGTTGACCCGGGTGGTCGATGCCGTTGGGCTTTTGTTGGGTTCACGTGCCTGGACGAATGCCGACCAGCGCGGCCTGGAAGACTGGTTCAGCAAGTTCCTGCAATGGATGAGCGAGAGCAAGAACGGCCGTGATGAAGCTGCGGCCAGGAACAATCATGGAACTTACTACGACTTGCAAGTCGCATCGTTTGCGCTGTTCCTGGGTAAGCAGGATTTGGCGAAGACAGTTTTGCAGACCGCGAAACAGAAGCGAATTGCATTGCAGATTGAACCTGACGGCCGCCAGCCGTTGGAACTGGTGCGCACTAAAGCATGGGGTTACAGCACCGGCAATCTGGATGGACTGATGCAGCTGGCAAGGCTCGGCGAAAGTGTGGGCGTGGATCTCTGGCACTATCAAACTTCCGACGGGCGCAGCATAAATGGCGCGCTCGATTATCTGGTGCCTTTCGCTATGGGCCAGCACAAATGGCCTTATCAGCAGTTGGGCGAATGGCCGCCGCAAATGTTGTTTCCTTTGATTCGCCGCGCGGCTGCCAGGTATGGCGACCGCAAGTATGACGTTCTGCTGGCGAATATTCCGGCTGTTAATTCAGCCGATCGCAATGTTTTGTTGCAGGGTATATCAGTCAGGCCGTAGCTGGCTGGCCAGTGAGAGCTGATGACAGAAATGACAGACAACTCTTACCCCGGACCAACATCAAGGCGCTCATTCCTGTCCGCGGCGCTTGCAGCGCCGGTGTTGGCTGCCGGCATCCCCGTGTTTCAGCGAGACAGTTTTGCCGCGATGGTTCCGGCCGTTTTGCATTCGCCGGCATTCCGAGACATAAAACTGGCGAGTCCAAACAGGCTCTTGCAATTTCTCCTGATGGTGGGCGATCGAGACTTGACGTACCGAATCTCCTTTAGGAATCAGCCGGCAATTGATAACTCACGAATCGGCATCATGCTTGACGGCGCAAACCTCAGTTACGGCGTCGACGTGCGCAAGCTTGAATCTTACCGTTTGAATGACGCCTTCCCATCTCGCGAGGTCCACTCGCGTGCGCTCAATCAGTGTAACGGAACCCGAATTTCGCTAAGACACCCGCAAACAAACACGAACTACACGCTCGACGTTCGCGCCTTCAATGACGGAATTGCATTCCGACATATCGTTCCCGGCGACAATCGTCTGCGGGTGCCTGATGAAGCAAGCACATTTGCGATTCCATCGGCGAGCACTGTCTGGTTCCACGACTTTGAGGGGCATTACGAAGGCATTCATAAGAAGAAGGGAATTGAAGAAGTTCAAGCCGGCGAGTGGGCCGCGCCGCCGCTAACGATCAAGCTTCCGCAGGGCCGGGGCTATGCATCGCTGACTGAAGCGGCGCTAATCAATTACGCCGGGATGGGCCTTCAAGCTGACGGCGATCGAGGCTTCAAAGCGGTGCTGGGACATGCGCTGCCTGTAAGTCATCCCTTCGATCTGCGATATGGAAAAGCAGAGGCAGCGCGATTATCTCGACCAGCGGCAATAAGCGGCACCATCACCACGCCCTGGCGCGTGATAATGATTGGCGCGACCCTGAACGCGCTGGTCAACTGCGACATCATTGCCGCTGTGTCCCCGCCTCCCGCTAAGAAGTTTTTTCCTGCCGGCCTTAACACAGAATGGATTAAGCCCGGCCGCGCTGTCTGGAAATACCTGGACGGCGGCGAAAACACGCTGGAAAGCATGAAGGAATTCTCCCGGCTGGCAGGGGAGCTGGGCTTTGAATACAACGTGGTGGAAGGTTTCTGGCAGCGTTGGACTGAAAGCCAGATGCGTGAACTCGTCGACTATTCCAAAGAGCAAAAGGTCGGTGTCTGGGTTTGGAAACATAGTCGTACGCTGCGCACTCCCTATGATCGGCGGCAGTTTTTTGCGCTCTGCAATAAGGTCGGTTTTGTGGGGGCGAAGATCGATTTCTTCGATCACGAAGCCAAAGAGATCATCGATCTGTACCAGGCAACGCTGCGAGAGGCCGCAGAGTTCAAGATCATGATCGAGTTTCATGGCTGCAACAAACCTGCCGGCGAATCGCGCACCTGGCCCAATGAAATGACGCGTGAAGGGATTCGCGGCATGGAGTATCGCAGCACTCAAACGCGCGCCGCGCATGACACTACGCTCCCTTTCACCCGCATGCTGGCCGGTCATGCCGATTACTCAGTCGTGCACTTTGGCGAGCGCCGTCGCGAAACATCCTGGGCCCATCAAATTGCCTCGGCTGCAATCCTTACGTCACCCGTGCTGATCTATGGCGCTCATCCCAAAAACATTCTGGCGAATCCGGCAGTTGAATTGATCAAGAGCATACCGGGCATCTGGGATGAAACTATTGCATTGCCGGGCAGCGAGATTGGGGAGATGGCGGCTTTTGCACGGCGCAAAGGGCGGAAGTGGTTTCTGGCGATCATGAACGGTCCGAGCGCGAGGACCGCTGAAATTCCACTTGCGTTTCTGGCTCCTGGCCCGCATCAGGCAATGCTGGTCCGAGACCGGATGGACGATCCGGCTGCGCTCAGTGTTGAAAGTGCAAAACATCTTCGCGCAGATCGGTTGCAGATCGAGATGCGCGCCGGAGGCGGATTCATTGCGGAGTTTACCTCTTAAGATGAGAACTATATCGGCTCTCATTCTTTGCGTCCTCCTGCTTTGTCAGGTCGCGATGGCGCAATCGGCGACGACTGCCAGGCAGCCCTGGCCTCGCTCGCTGCCCGCGCGGATTCGCGACGGGGCCAACAAAGATCTCCTGGTGATGACGCTTGGGCCCGTTAATCCGGCGATTGCGGACGGAATGTTCGATCCTTTGAAAGACGAGGTGCGGTTGAAGGATGGCACCACGATAAAGAATTACTACCGCGACACTCTCAAGATCAAATACTTCAAACCCATCGATAAGTCTCGCTTCGCTCTGCCGCCGTCAGGTTGGTGCTCCTGGTATTTCTACTATCAGGAAATCAACGAAGCCGAAGTTAAACGCAACGCCCGCTGGATTGCGACGAACCTGAAAGATTACGGCGCGACGTATGTTCAGGTTGACGATGGCTGGCAGGGCACCGGGCACGGGCTGGGGGAAAACCGCGACTGGACGACAATCGACAAACGCTTTCCGGGTGGCATGGGTGGTCTGGCTGACTACATAAAGTCTCTGGGCCTGAAGCCTGGCATCTGGCTGGCGCCGCACGGCCAGAGTAACGAAACCATCGTGAAGCAGAACCATGGTGTGTTCATGATCAAGCCCGACGGCTCGTCCGTATCGAGCACCTGGGAAGGAAAGTTCCTGGTCGATCCTTCAACTCCGGAATCGCAGCAGTATCTGAAGACCCTTTTCACGACCCTGTCGCGCTGGGGCTATGAGTACTTCAAGATCGACGGCCAACCGATTGTGATCCGCGAATACCGCAACAAGAAATCCTCCATGAAAAACGCCAGCGCAGATTCGGACGATCTGTATCGGAATACTTTGGAGAGTATCCGCGCAGGCATCGGGCCCAACAGTTATCTGCTGGGCTGTTGGGTGATTCCTTTAGAGGGTGTCGGCTTGATGAATGGCTCGCGCATTGGCGCCGACGTCTTGCCCAACTGGGACGGTTTCAAGTTCTCCATGCGAGCCACAATGGAATACTACTTTCTGCACAACATTGCGTGGTACGCAGATCCGGACGTGCTGGTGGTGCGATCGCCTTTGCCCCTGGAACAGGCGCGAGCGTGGGCGACTTTACAGGGACTAACAGGCCAGGCCCTTCTGACCAGCGACCGCTTATCGGACTTGTCTCCGGAGCGGGTGGAGTTGCTGCGCCGCGTCTATCCCGCCGTCGATATTGTGCCGATGGATCTGTTCAAGTCCGAGCGCAGCAAGGGTATCTGGGATTTGAAGATTAATCACCTGGGTCGTAACTACGATGTCGTCGGCGTGTTCAATTTTGATGAGAACAAGCAGGCTGCTACCTATGTGAGCTGGAAAGATCTTGGACTGCCGGAGGACAAGCCGGTTCACGTTTACGACTTCTGGAACAAAGAATATCTGGGCGCCTGGGCAAAAGGAGTGAGCGTCGATCTTTTGCCGGCAAGTGCCCGCGTGCTGACGCTCCTGCCTGAAGAAAATCGGCCGCAACTGATTTCCACCAGTCGCCACCTGACGCAGGGATGGATAGACCTAATAGCGCAGAAATACGACGCGGCGGGAAACTCCTACCAGGGCAAGAGTCGTGTTATCAAAAACGATCCATATGAACTTCGCTTCGTCTTTCCTCAGGGAAAGAACTTTCTGATCAAGACTGCTTCAGCTCGCAGTGTCGCGGGAAGTTTGCCGGTGAAGATCTCCAACCATCAGGGTTGGGCTACCGTTGAGTTCGATTCTCCGCGCACGACGGACGTTAACTGGAACGTCTCATTCGCACCTGCCGAAACGTATCGCTTTCCCGCCCGTGAACCACAGAATCTGTGGGCCGAGCGGGTCGGCATCGACGGTGTCAATTTGCGTTGGACTGTGCAACATCAGCCGGCAATGGGTTATCAGGCAAGGCTGAATGGCCAGTTGGTGGGCGCGGCGACCACGCAGGTATTTGCCCTGAGGAGCCTCGATCCCAATATCAGCTACGCCGCCGAAGTGCGTACTGTGTCGCCGGACGGGACACTAAGCGAAAAGAAAGCGGAGCTGAAGTTCAGTTTGAAACAGTTGCTGCCCGAAGAGGTCTTTCTATCTGAGCTGGATCCGCTTCGCCTAACCCCCGGATGGAGGCAAACGGAATTTGATCGCAACTTCAACGGCGGCGGACTCTCGATCGCCGGCCGGCCATTTCCGAAGGGAATTGGCATGCCGACAAATTCTGAGATTGAATACGAGCTGAACGGAACTTACGACAAATTCTCGGCGCTGGTAGGAATTGACGATGAGCACAACAACAAGGATTCAACTGTGGATTTCGTGGTGTTGGGAGACGGCCGAGAACTATGGCATAGCGGCGGTTTAAAGAAAGCCGACGGCGCAAAGGCGGTCAAACTGGACATCAGAAATGTGCGCCGGCTGATGCTGCGTGTCCGCCGTGAAGGTGAAGGCGGCCGCATCCATGCTGACTGGGCTGACGCGAGGTTAATGAAATAGGTCGCGCTTGGATTCCGAGAAGTTCGCGGCATAGCCGCAGCGTTGAACGCACTTGAGGGATTGATGGGCCGTTTACTTTCACTCTACGCGGTCGCGCTTCTAACCTGCCTGCCCGTTGCGGCGGGCCAGCACACTTCTCCGTTTGACGTCTCAGTGTTCGATCGCGCGCGGGTTCTCAAGGCGGCAAATCAGTATTTGAAAGAAGCTCCAATCACGATTACCGCTTCCACTTCGCCGCGCAGCGCGGGTGGGCCACACGATTTCTTTTCGGAAGGTGATTACTGGTGGCCGGATCCGCAGAATCCCGGTGGCCCTTACGTCCAACGCGATGGCATGACTAACCCCGGTAACTTTACCGACCATCGTCGTTTCCTGATGCGACTGAGCGTGCAGGTCCCCACCCTGGCTGCGGCATGGAAGCTTACAAAAGAACGTCGCTATGCGGCGCACGCAGCCCGTCATTTACGCGCCTGGTTTATCGATCAGCCCACCCGCATGAATGCGAATCTGCAATATGCCCAGGCGATTCAGGGACGATTCACCGGCCGGGGAATCGGCATCATCGACACGATTCATTTAGTGGAAGTGGCAAAAGCTGTAGAAGTGCTCGAAAGCTCGCAAGCGCTTTCGCCAACCGAAATCAATGGAGTTAAGCAGTGGTTTGCCGACTATCTAAAGTGGATGACTACCAGCAAGAACGGCCTCGAAGAGCGAGAGGCGAAGAACAATCATGGCACGTGCTGGGTGATGCAGGTGGCCGAATTTGCCCATCTGACGAGCAATCAGGAACTGAAGAACTACTGCCGCGATCGTTTTAAGACCGTGCTGGTACCGAATCAGATTGCCTTCGACGGCAGCTTTCCTCAGGAGCTGCGACGGACGAAGCCTTACGGGTACTCGCTCTTCAATCTCGAAGCGATGGCTACGATCTCCCAGATTCTGTCTACGCCTGCCGACAACCTCTGGACGTTTCAACTTCCCGATGGCCGGGGCATTCGCAAGGCGATTGCCTACATGTATCCATATATTAAGGACAAGAAGAGCTGGCCTCTGACGGCGGACGTGATGTACCACGAAGAGTGGCCGATGCGGCAGAACAGCTTGTTGTTCGCGGGCCTGGCGCTGGATCGTCCTGATTATCTTGAGTTATGGAAAAAGCTGCCGGCGGATTCGAAGGTTGACGAAGTGATTCGTAACTTCTTCATCCGCCAGCCGGTGCTATGGCTGAATTGATCGATATGATTGCCTCAAGTCCAATCCAAAGCGCCGTCGCCGCTTTGCTCAGGCGCGCTCCAAATAGTGCTTGGTTGTGAAGGAAACGATTTGGAAAAAAACGGGGTGACAAGAAGGGAACTTCTCCAGTTAGCGCTGACATCGCCGTTGCTGGCGGCTATGCCCTCGATTGATTTTGCTCAGGGGAACAAAAGTTTAACGCGGCAATCATTCGTGGACGCTCCCAGTAAGGTGGTGACGGCGGGCGATGGTTCGGCTCAGCAGCTTAAGCTAACTCGCTTTTGGAAAGGCGCCACTTGCCAGTCGCATTTAACCAACACAGGCAACGAAAAGATTCGGGTCAAAGAAGTAGTGCTATTTGATCTCGCGCTTTCGTTGCCGCCGGAAACCAAACTCTACGGCGAAGGTTTTCAGATGCTCACTCAGACGGGCGGCACGTTGAGCCAACCGGCCGATCTCGGAAACTACACCGATGCGAAGCACTACAAACTCCCCGCTCCGGAAGGAGCCCGAACGCTTTTCGGAATGATGACCCTAACGCGGACGCAAGGTGGCAGCAATCTGTTGGGCTTCACCTCATGCCGACGGTTCATGGGCCAGTTTTATCTGCGGGATTCTTCGTTGCAAGTTGTCGTCGATACGGAGGGTAGGGAAATCAAACCGGGAGAGAGCTGGCAGTTGGAGGAATTCACTTTTCGCGCTGGCGCCGATCGCGAGGGGCTGCTCGCCGAGTTGGGTGACCGTCTGGTGCAGAATCATCCGCCGCTACGTCCCGCTGCGCCGCCAACCGGGTGGTGCTCGTGGTACTGCTTTGGGCCGCGGGTCACGGCGCAGCAAGTGCTGGACAATCTCGACTTTATCGCCAAACACACGCCCGGCCTACGCTACATACAAATTGACGATGGGTACCAACCGGCAATGGGCGATTGGCTGGAGACGGGCGCGGCCTTTGGCGGTAATGTGCAGGGAGTTCTAAAACAGATTCGCGCCCGGGGCTTTGAGCCGGCGATTTGGATTGCGCCTTTCGTAGCTGAAGAGAAGTCGCACGTCTTTCAACAGCATCCCGAATGGTTCGTGAAGGACAGTGAGGGCCGGCCGTTGCGATCCGACCTGGTCACGTTCGGCGGATGGCGGCGCGGGCCCTGGTATGTCCTCGACGGCTCGCATCCCGAGGTTCAGAAGCATTTTGAGAACCTTTTGCGCACGATGCGGCGAGAGTGGGGTGTTACCTACTTCAAGCTCGATGCGAACTTCTGGGGCGCCATCCATGGCGGACATTTCCATGACCAAAACGCCACGCGGATTGAAGCATACCGCCGTGGCATGCAGGCCATTCTGCGGGGCGCGGGTGAGGGCTTTATTCTCGGTTGCAATCATCCCATCTGGCCTTCGCTGGGACTGATCCATGGATCGCGTAGTTCGAACGATATCAAGCGCACCTGGGATCGGGTAGCGACTACGGCCCGGCAGAATCTCAAACGCAACTGGCAGAACGGGAGGTTGTGGTGGAACGATCCCGACGCAATTGTCCTAACCGGCAATTTGAGCGAAGACGAGTTTCGGTTTCACGCGACCGCGATCTACGCCAGCGGGGGAATGGTGTTGTCTGGCGACGATCTGACCAAGATCAGCAACGAGAAGTTAGCGATGTTGCGCAAGCTGCAACCGCCGACCGGGGTGGCCGCGCGCTTCGATGACGACTCGTTGCGCGTCGGTCGAATGAAAACGTCCGGCGGTGGTGAGGTTGTCTGTGTCTTTAATTGGGAAGAAGCGGCGCAGAGGGTTTCTTTCCGGCTGTCACGGCCCAGCAATGTAAGCGATTTCTGGAGTGAAGAAAAATTAGGCCGGCATGCGGGCGAGTTCGTCATCGACCAGATGCCACCGCACTCGGCGCGGCTGCTGGTTGTAGGGGCGTCACTGGGTGGACGCCCCCTTCGGGGCTAACCCAAAACGGGCCCAAAACGGGCCCAAAACGGGGCGGACACGGGCGGACAGTCCCTACAAATGGATTCAACATTATGAAACTGACATTCATTGATTGGACCATAATGTCGGTGTACTTCGTTTTTGTGTTGGGCATCGGCTTCGCGCTGAATCGCTACATGAAAACGAGTAAGGACTTTTTCCTTTCCGGCCGATCGCTGCCCGCCTGGATTACCGGCCTCGCATTTATTTCAGCCAATCTCGGGGCGCAGGAAGTGATCGGCATGGGCGCGTCGGGCGCGAAGTATGGCATCGCAACCAGCCACTTCTATTGGATCGGCGCAATCCCGGCAATGGTTTTCGTCGGCGTTTTCATGATGCCGTTCTACTACGGCTCGCGTGCGCGGTCGGTGCCGGAATACCTCAAGCTTCGTTTCGATGAAAAGACGCGCGGTTTTAACGCAATCACGTTTGCTTGCATGACAGTTTTCTCCTCGGGGATTTCGCTGTATGCGATCGGCCTGTTGCTGGGTGTCCTATTGGGCTGGGACTTTACTTTTTGCGTAATGATTTCAGCTCTGATCGTGCTGGCTTACATTTTCCTGGGGGGACTGACCTCGGCGATCTACAACGAAGTGCTGCAGTTCTTTCTCATCGTCTTCGGATTCGCGCCTCTCGTTATCCTGGCTTTGATCGACGTCGGCGGATGGACCGGCCTGGTCGCGCGCCTGAACGGCGTGGCCACGAGTCAGGGGTACCAGGCTGGGGCCTGGACCCACTCATGGCAGTTCATGACGGCGCCGACCAGTAACCCCATGGGCGTGGAGTGGTTCGGCCTGGCGATGGGATTGGGTTTTGTTCTTTCCTTCGGCTATTGGTGCACGGACTTCCTGGTCGTGCAGCGCGCGATGGCGGCCAAATCAATGTCCGCCGCCCGCCGCACTCCTTTGATCGCTTCGGTCCCCAAAATGTTTTTTCCGATTCTCGTTATCCTGCCGGGCATGATCGCAATCGCTTTGACTCATCAGGCGGGCGCCAGCGGGTTCGCTATTCCAGCGAAGGCTGACGGGACTTTGAACTATGACCTCGCCATACCAATGATGCTCGGGCATTACTTTCCTACCGGAATCCTGGGCGTGGGACTAACGGCTTTACTGGCGAGTTTCATGTCGGGGATGGCGGGGAATGTTACGGCGTTCAATACGGTTTGGACTTACGACATTTATCAGTCGTACATCAAACGCGGCGCCAGCGATGCGCACTATTTGTGGATGGGACGCATGGCCACGGTTTTTGGAATTGGGATCTCAGTGGCGGCGGCATATTTGGCTACTCGCTTTAACAACATCATGGACATGCTCCAGCTGGTGTTCGCCTTCGTCAACGCGCCGCTGTTTGCGACTTTCTTACTCGGGATGTTCTGGAAACGAGCTACCGGCCACGGCGCGTTCCTGGGCTTGCTGTCCGGCACGCTGGCCGCCGCGATCCACCATGGAATGACCTTGCCTCACGGCGGAGTCCAGGGAATAAAGGGCGGGTGGTTTGCCGTCACGCACATTTACCCCAGCGAGATGGCCCAGAATTTTTGGACCGCAATCTTTGCCTGGACCACATGCTTCGTAGTGACGATTGCCGTTAGTTTAGTGACCAGGGCACGCGCCGATAACGAGCTGGTGGGCCTGGTGTATTCCCTGACTGAAAGACCGAAAGAAGATGACCTGGTTTGGTATCAGCGACCACTGGTTCTTGGCTGCATTGTTTTGGCGGCGGCACTCGTGCTGAACATTATTTTTTGGTGAGTTTGGAGTGCGGCGACCAGTCGCCGCTTTCGTTCGCGGCGGATTCGAGACTGATCGGCAGCGGCACGGCGCTGCCGGCCAAAGCGGCGACAGGTCGCCGCACTCCAAAGGAGGTGAGTGATGGGGCTTGATATTCGATTACCGATCGGGCTGATGTTTTCAATCCTTGGTTTGCTGCTCATTGTCTTTGGGCTGGTTGGCGACAAAGGGATTTATCAGCGTGCGCTCAACATTAATGTCAATTTGTGGTGGGGCGTCGTGATGTTGGTGTTCGGCTTGGTGATGTTATTTCTGGGAAGACGCGGCATGCGGAAGGAATCGTAGGGGCGCACACAGAGGGACGCCCCGACAAATCTGATGGCGATTACAACAGAAACGATTGTCGAATTTTCAACTCAGGGCACGCGCGTTTTTCGCGCGCCGGGGCGGGTCAACCTGATCGGTGAACATACCGACTACAACGATGGCTTTGTCATGCCCGCGGCACTGGATTTGGCAACCTGGGTCACCGTCGCGCCGCGGGATGATCGCATGGTCTCTGTTTTCTCGGAGAATTTCTCTGAGAAGATTGAGTTCGATCTTGATGACTCCGGCCCAGCCAGAGGTCACTGGAGCGACTACGTGCGCGGAGTGGCCGTGATGCTGGAACGTACGGGGCAGCGATTGCGCGGCGCCACGCTGGAAGTACGCAGCGACCTGCCGATTGGATCGGGATTGAGTTCGTCAGCCGCGCTCGAGGTTGCGACCGCCCAGGCTTTGCTGGAGAACTCAGGCCTCAGTATGGATCGAGCGGAGGTGGCAAAAATTTGCCAACGAGGGGAAAACGAGTTCGTCGGCATGCGCTGCGGAATTATGGATCAGTTCATATCCTCCTGCGGCCAGGCAGGCAAGGCGATGCTGCTCGACTGCCGTTCACTGGGGTACCAGTTGCTGCCTTTGCCGGAAGAAGCTCGTCTGGTTATCTGCAACACGATGGTCAAGCACGAATTGGCCGCAGGCGAATACAACACGCGCCGGGCGGAGTGTGAAGCCGGGGTGCGTCATTTCGCGGGCCTGCGTTCCGGCGTGAGCGCGTTGCGCGATGTGACGGAGACGGAACTTGAATCACAGGCCGACACTTTGCCGCAAACGATCTACCGCCGCTGTCGCCATGTGATCACGGAAAACGCGCGCGTGCTTGAGGCGGCGACATCCCTTGAAAGCGGCGATCTGAATCGCTTCGGTGAACTGATGAATGAATCGCATCGCAGTCTGCGCGATGACTACGAGGTGAGCTGCAAGGAGCTGGATTTGATGGTGGAGCTGGCCAGAATTGTAGACGGAGTTTACGGAGCACGTATGACAGGTGGCGGTTTTGGGGGCTGCACAGTGAATCTGGTTAAGTCGGAGAGTGTGGACGAGTTTCGAGAAGCCACGTCTCGTGAATATGAGAAGGCTACAGGCCTGGCGCCCGAGATCTACGTATGTAGTGCTGCCGAGGGAGGGGAAGTGAATCGTAGTTACCAATCCCCTATGTCCGGCTGAGAAGAGCAAGGGCAGCGGCTTTGCCGCAGATAGTCAATTTAGTTTTCACCATGTTTGATCTAAACCGGCATCCGCATCGTCGCTACAACCCGCTCACGAAAGAGTGGGTGCTGGTTTCGCCTCAACGCACTGATCGCCCGTGGCAAGGCCAAGTGGAAGCAGCAGGTGCTGAGGTTCTTTCGGAGTTCGATCCTGAATGTTACCTGTGCCCCGGCAACGTGCGCGCCGGAGGGGCTCGCAATCCGGAGTACACCAGCACGTTTGTTTTCGAAAATGATTTCTCGGCGCTCAAAGAAGACGTACCTGCCGAGCAATTAAGTGATAACGAATTGCTGAAGGCGCAAACGGAAACTGGAATTTGTCGCGTCGTTTGTTTTTCACCGCGTCACGACCTGACGCTGGCCCGGATGAGCGTTGATGAAATTCGCCAGGTCATCGAGACCTGGCTGGCGCAGTATCAGGAACTGGGCGCGCTTCCCTTTATTAATTGGGTGCAGATTTTTGAGAACCGCGGCGCCCTCATGGGCGCCAGCAATCCCCATCCGCATGGCCAAATTTGGGCGAATCAAAGCGCGCCTAATGAGTCAGCGAAAGAAGACGCTGCCCAGCGTGAATACTTTGAGAGCCATCAATCGTGCCTGCTCTGCAATTATCTGTCGCTGGAGATCAGTTCTGGAGAGCGACTGGTTTGCGAGAACGACGACTTTTGCGCGCTGGTTCCTTTCTGGGCGGTCTGGCCTTTCGAGACTATGTTGCTAAGCAAACAACACCTGAACGGCCTCGATGATTTGAGCGAAGCTGAACAAACAGCGATGGCGGATATTCTCAGGAAGGTAACGCGAGCGTACGACACTCTGTTTCGGATACCGTTTCCCTACACGATGGGATTTCATCAAAGACCGACTGACGGGGAGGCCCATCCTGAATGGCATTTACACGCCCACTTTTATCCGCCGCTGCTGCGGTCGGCGACGATTCGAAAATTCATGGTGGGTTACGAAATGCTGGCGATGCCACAGCGCGACATAAGCGCTGAAGAGGCAGCGGAGAGACTGCGAGAGATTAGTCGACAAGCGAACAATGTTTGAAGACTGGAAACGACATCAACCGAGAGTGCGGGGCTGCGAAGCGAGGAACAAACCTGGCTGGAGGCCGTAATCGCTTCGCTGCGCTTTTTTTGAAGAGATTTATCGAGGGCTTGGTTCGTTTGCCGGTGAGTTAGTGAGTACACGCACAACTTCAGCTAAGAAACGGAGATAACCAAATGGCGAAGATGAACAGACGCGATTATCTGATGAGCCTGGGTGCGGGAGCGGGAGCGATTGCGAGCGCTTCCAAATTCGATATTTTCGCGCAGGAAACGAGACCGCCGGAAGTCAGCGCCCCGACCACTTCAACCATCGCCGATCGCACGCGCCGCATGAAGTGGTGGCATGAAGCGAAGTTTGGCATGTTCATTCACTGGGGACTCTACAGCATTGTCGGCCGCCACGAGTGGGTCATGGAGATGGAAGGAATTCCCGTGAAGGAATACGAACCGCTGGCCGATCGGTTCAAACCCAAACCCAACTTCGCCAGGGCCTGGGCGCAATTGGCCCGGCGCGCCGGCATGAAGTACATGGTGATGACGACGAAACATCACGAAGGTTTTTGTAACTTTGACTCAAAGCTCACCGACTATTGCGCCACGAAACGAGGACCGGGGCGTGACTTGGTGCGTGAATTCGTCAATGCCGCGCGCGCTGAGGGGTTGCGTTTTGGTTTCTACTATTCGCTGATGGATTGGCACCATCCCGATGGCGCGCGGTGTATGACGGACGAAGGAGCCCGCCGCCGCTTTGTCGATTACATTCACGGCCAGGTGAAGGAGTTGATGACAAATTACGGCAAGGTGGACGTTCTCTGGTACGACGTGCCCTGGCCGCTGGATGCCAAAGGCTGGGAGTCGGTGGAGATGAACCAGATGGTTAGAAGGCTGCAGCCCGATATCATCATCAATAACCGATCGAAGATTCCGGAGGACTTCGACACACCCGAGCAGCGCATTGTGGCGTCAGTCGAGCGTCCCTGGGAATCGTGCATGACTCTGAATGACAGTTGGGGATATCACACGGCTGACAATGGTTGGAAGACGCCGACAACGGTGATTCGTAATCTCATCACCTGCGCGCACGACGGCGGTAACTACCTTTTGAATATCGGGCCGACGGGCGACGGCTCAATTCCTATGGAGTCGGTGCGCATCCTTTCGACAGTCGGGGACTGGACCAACAAGAACGGCAAAGCCTTTCACGGCGCCGATCGCTGTCAACCCACGCGCTCGAGATTCTCAAGCTTCTCGCGCAAGGGCAACACTTTGTTCATGCATGTTCATTATTGGCCGGGTGACACTGTGATCCTGGGCAATCTGCTGAACAAAGTGAAATCGGTGAAGATCCTGGCCACGGGTCAACCGGTGAAGTTTGAGCAGAACGATTGGCGGGTGCGCATGACGGGATTACCGAGAATAGCCCCAGCGCTGGTGACGACGCTGGCGTTGGAGTGTGATGGCGAGCCGCGGCAGGATCATGAATTGAAGCGGGCGCAGAAGCCGCGCGAAGGGATGTACTGAAAAGCGGTTTCGGGTTTTCGGGTATCAGGTGTGGGCGGGGAATTAGGAATAGCGCCTGACACCTCGCACCTGTCACCCGGCACCTGAATCGCCATGGCCATTGGCATCATCGACAGTCACCAACACTTCTGGCAGGTGGGGAAGTTTGATTATCCCTGGATGAGGCCGGACTTAGGAGTGCTCTATCTTGACTACTTGCCCTCGCAACTGAAGCGTGTGCTTAAGGAAAATGGTGTGCGCGAAACGGTCCTGGTGCAGGCGAGTAACAGCCTTGCCGAGACGAATTGGTTACTGGCTTTGGCTGAAGAGCATTCTTTTATAGCAGGCGTTGTTGGCTGGGTTGATTTAACTGCCCCTGAACTGGAAGCACCGTTACAGATGCTGGCGGCGAATTCAAAATTCAAGGGGGTGCGACATTTGGTCGAGAGCGAACCGGACGACGACTGGCTAGTCCAGGAAACCGTGTTAAGTGGTCTCCGGACCTTAGCCAGATACGATCTGTCATATGACTTGCTGGTCCATACGCGCCACCTGAAGCACGTTAAGATCGTCGCGGAGAGTTGCCCTGAACTTCGTTTGGTCATAGACCACATGGCCAAGCCGCCGATCGCCAGCAGGGAAATCAAAGAATGGGAAAAAGAGTTTAAGTCGGCTGCGGGCCACCCGAACATTCATTGTAAGCTCTCCGGGTTGGTCACCGAAGCTAACCACACCTCGTGGCGCCCAGACGATCTGCGTCCATACGTCGAGTGCGCGCTCGAGCATTTTGGACCGCAGCGAATAATGTTTGGTAGCGACTGGCCGGTTTGTTTGCTGGCCGCTTCATACGGACAGGTCCTGGAATCGTTTCAGTTGCTGCTGGCAGAGCTGACCACGGCGGATCGTGAACGCATTTTGGGAGTGAACGCTTCTGAGTTTTATAGACTAAGAAAAGCGGGTGTCGAGCTCCGGAATCCGGCACCTGAAACCTGAGACCTGACACCCGACACCTGACACCCGATGCCCGAAACCTATTTCATTACTGGAGCGCAGGGCTGCATTGGCTCGTGGATTGTGAAGGCCCTGGCCGAGCGTGGCGATCGTGTCGTTGTCTTTGACCGCAGCAGTGATGCGCGTCGCTTAAACGCGATCATGAAGCCGGGTGATCTTGCCGGTGTGCGATTCATCCTGGGCGATATAACGGATGCCGCAACGGTGCGCGCCGCCCTGAACGATTCGGCCGCGCGACGTGCGATTCATCTCGCAGGTTTGCAAGTGCCGGCCTGTCAGGCCGACCCCGCGATGGGCGCGCTGGTGAATGTCGTGGGCACCCTAAACGTCTTCGAGGCCGCGCGGGTCATTGGGGTTGAACGCGTCGTGTACGCGAGCTCGGCCGCCGTTTTTGGCATGAGTGAAGATGACCAGCCTCTGGACGAAGCGGCGGCGTGCGAACCCAGCACACATTACGGAGTGTTCAAACGTACCAACGAAGGCAATGCTCGCGTCTATTTTCTTGCGCATGGCTTGTCCACTGTGGGATTGAGACCGCTAACGGTCTACGGCGTCAATCGCGATGCCGGACTAACAAGCGATCCCACTAAAGCAATGAAGGCGGCAGTGCTGGGAATTCCTTTTCACATAAAATTTGGCGGCGCCACCGATTTCCAATACGTTGCCGATACTGCCACTGCGTTCATCACCTGCGCGGATGGCGCGCCGGAAGGGGCTTTTGTCTTTAATCTTCATGGAGAGACAGTAGCGTTGGCCCGCATTGTTGATGTGATCAATCAGGTAGCAGGTAGCACACTTGTTACGTTTGGCGGTGCGCCCATTCCGATCGCGCCCGCCATTGACGATGCAGCCATAAGAAAAACAATCGGCAATTTGCCGTCCACTCCGTTGGAGGATGGCATACGTGAAACCATGCGTCTTTTCGGCGACCTGCGGGATGCCGGGCATTTGGATACGAGTGATATTGAAGATGAATTGCGTGCGCATGTGACCTGAACGGGAAACCATTGAATGGTGAAGGAATTGGAGTCAAGTTGCCGGACCGCTGATATTCAAATGAATGTTTCGATCCGTACTGCCGCTACGATGAAGGCCTGCGTGCTGACTGACGTGGCCCGGATGGAGGTCCGTGATGTGCCGCGACCCGCAATGTCTCCGTATGACGTTCTGGTTCAGGTGAGCGCGGTTGGGATTTGTGGCACTGACACACATATCTTTGCCGGCCATGCCAACTACAACACGGACGAAAGCGGCCGGCCGATTCCTTTGGCAGTGGCGCCTCAAATTCTGGGCCACGAAATCTGTGGCGTGATCGCGGATAAAGGAAGCGAGGTGCGCGATCTGGAGATTGGCGATCGCGTGGTGGTCGACCAGGGATTGAATTGTGTCAGCGTCCGGCGTGTGCCCGTTTGTGAATATTGTCAGACCGGGGATTCGCATCAATGCGAGTTTTATCGTGAACACGGCATCACGGGGTTACAAGGTGGGTTGGCGGAATACCTCGCAGTGCCGGCAGTTAATGCGGTAGTCATCCGCTCCCATTTGGATGCGGTCCCGGCCGCGCTGGTCGAGCCGTTGGGCTGCATCATTCATTCGTCGACCGCAGTCGCGGCCGCGCACACCCGTTATGCAATTAACGCGGATGCGCCGGAGCGGCGTATGCGCACGGTGCTGATCTGCGGGGCCGGGCCGGCTGGATTATTGTTTACCCAATACCTGCGACGCGTGCTCGATTACGAGGGCCTGCTTCTGGTCTCAGCGCCGAGCGAATGGAAGCGGAGTTTTGCGAAGACCTTTGGCGCAGATGATGTCCTTGATGCAAATGACCCCGATCTGGCAGAAGTCGTTCGGGAGAAAACCCACGGCAGAGGTGTTGAATACGTTATCGAGGCTTCCGGCGCGGGACGAGTAATTGCTTCACTGCCCGGCCTCATACGGAAGCAGGCGACCGTTCTGCTGTACGGGCACGGGCATGCGGGTGTCGATTTGAGCGTCCTGAACAATGTGATGTTTCGCGAGCCGGTGCTGGTGACACCGGTCGGCGCGTCGGGTGGGTTCGAAAATGACGGGCGCCCGTCAACATATGCGACGGCGCTAAACCTGATCGAGACAAACAAGATTGAAGTCGCTTCGATAATCACGCATCGGTATCCATCGCTGGATTCAGTACAAGGGGCGTTGGAGAAAGATATGCGCGCGCCGGATTACCTGAAAGGCGTGGTGGTGCTTGAGGAAGGGGCCCCTGCTAGTTGAAGTATTTATGAAGGTCGCGCTTTTCGTCACCTGCGTCGTGGATCAAGTGTGGCCCAGCATTGGAGCCAGCACGGTGGAGCTGTTACGCCGCGTGGGCTGTACGGTTGAGTTTGACGAACGGCAAACCTGTTGCGGCCAGCCTGCTTTCAATACCGGTTATCGAACCGAAGCGCGCAGGTTGGCTGAACGTTTTATCGAGATCTGTGAAGAGAGCAGCGCCGAAGCCATAGTAAGTCCTTCTGGATCGTGCACAGCAATGGTGCATCACTACGCGTCGTTATTCGCGGATGACAATCCGGTTGACGAAAAGTGGCGGGCGCGAACGAACGCGGTCGCGGCCCGAACGTTTGAGCTGAGTTCATTTCTCGTGCGGGTGCTGCAAATCGAAGACGTGGGCGCGCGCTGGAGCGGGCGTCTGACATGGCATGATGCGTGTCATGCCCTGCGTGACCTGAAGGTCCAGAGCGAGCCGCGTAGTTTGCTGCACCATGTTCAGGGAGCAGAGTTTGTAGAAATGGAAAACGCTGACGCCTGTTGCGGTTTTGGCGGTACCTTTTCAGTGAAGTATCCGGAGATCTCCGTGGCCATCCTGGATCAAAAGGTCGAAGCGATCGAGCGGGCCGGCGTGCAGGCGGTAGTCAGCGGGGATGCGAGCTGCTTAATGCAGATAGGCGGCCGGCTCTCGCGCAACGGATCGAGCGTAAAGGTAATGCACCTGGCTGAAGTGTTGGCGGCGCAGTGACAACGTTGTGCACTTAACGACAGAGACATTTGATGCGAATGCGCGGGCGGCGCTTACTGACAGGCAATTGCGTGGAGCGTTGCGCAACGCAACGTCTTTGTTTGGAAAGCGCCGGCTGGCGGCTGCCAGAGGTCTGCATAACTGGGAGGAATTGCGCACCGAAGCACAAGCCATCAAGGGCGATGTCCTGCTTCACCTGGCTGAATATCTGGAAGCGTTTGTCGCTAACGCCGAAAAACGAGGCGCCCGGATTCATTGGGCCCGCGATGCTGCGGAGGCAAACGGTATTGTGTGCCGCCTGGTCGATGAACGCGGGGCCCGGAAACTGGTTAAAAGCAAGAGTATGGTGACTGAAGAAATCCACCTGAACCACGCACTCGAAGCCCGCGGCGTCGAAATAATTGAAACGGACCTCGGCGAGTACATAATTCAATTAGCGGGCGAACCGCCATCACACATCATCGTTCCGGCCATTCACAAAACGAAAAGTCAGATTTCAGAGTTGTTCACGGAAAAACTCGGCATCGAGAGGACGGATGATGTTGACCAGCTAACCGCCGCGGCCCGCAAGGTTTTACGCCGGCGCTTTGCTGCGGCAGACATCGGCATCAGCGGCGTCAACTTTGGTATCGCCGAAACGGGAACAATTCTCATCCTCGAGAACGAGGGCAACATACGTCTTACAACCAGCCTGCCGAAGACGCACATCGCGCTGATGGGTATCGAAAAAATCCTGCCGCGCTTTACTGACCTCGATGTTTTCCTGAAGTTGCTGCCGCGGTCGGGAACGGGCCAGCAGTTGACCACTTATCAATCCCTAATCACCGGTATCAAGCGCCGGGCGGGCGATGAAGGGCCGGACGAACTGCATATTGTCCTGCTCGACAACGGTCGCTCTCGAATGTTGGCCCACCCCGTTACGCGGCAGGGGCTCGCGTGCATACGCTGTGGCGCCTGTCTCAACGCCTGTCCGGTCTATCAACAGATTGGCGGCCACGCTTACGGATCGGTTTATCCCGGTCCTATCGGCGCCGTGATTACGCCGCAATTGATCGGGCTGGATAGAGCTGCGCAACTCCCTTACGCCTCGAGCTTGTGCGGTGCGTGCCGCGAAGTCTGTCCGGTCAAAATAGACATTCCGGCACTGCTGCTGCATCTACGCGCGGAGATCGCGGGTCAGAAGTCAGAGGTCAGAATTCAGAAGTCAGAGATCGGGCTCCAGCAAGGACAGGCCCAGCTTAAGAAACATAGAGGGGAGCGCTTCGCGTTCAAGATATTTGCAGCAGTTATGTCGCGACCACGCTTGTATGAGTTGAGCGTAAGTGTGGGGCGAGCTTTCCAACCGCTCTTGATGCGCGAAGGTAAAATTGGCAGGAGGAGCGGTTCAATACTGCGGCATCTGGTTCCGCCGCTCAGCGCGTGGACGAATGCGCGTGACCTGCGACCAATCGCCCGCGCCACGTTTCGCGAGCAGTGGCGCAGGACGCTGTCGGAAAAAAAGCGTGCCGCCGATTAGAGGTGAATAGAGTACAAAGTTTAGCTTGCGCGTTGGGGGCACAGGCAATCTAAAGGTTGTACTCTGAACGCCTGGATGCCACGGCTTCGGTTTTCCTGAGGATGAAGTTTGTGATTGACCCTGAACCAAATGCCGCCCGCGACGAGATACTCGGATCGATCCGGGCGAATTTGGCTGCCAGCCGGCGGCACGATCGGAGGTCCGAGGTCGGAGGTCGGAGATCAGAAGTCAGCCCACATAACGTCGAGGCGTCGGTCGCACATCCGGGCGATGGGAGTGCCACTGCGCCTTCCCGATCAATTGCGGATATCGGAGTGAGTCGAGGTTCGATCTTAGAAGTATTCAAAGAGAATCTCGAGGCGGTCGGCGGTCACTGTATTGTGGCGCGCGATGAGAACGAAATTGCCGAGGCGCTTAATCAGATTGTCTCGGATTTGCAGCACGGTCCGCTGCGTGCCCGTCGGATTGCCTTGTCGGACGCTGCGGGTCTCGATCGTCTCACGCAGAGTCTCCCCGTAGACGAAGTATCGGCTGTACCTGCAGCACCGGAACTATTTGATTACGATGTTGGCATAACTCGTGCCCAGGCGGGAATTGCGGAGACGGGCACGCTCGTCCTGCAGTCGGAAAGCGAAAGGCACCGGCTGGTTTCACTCGTGCCACCGGTGCACATCGCGATTGTGAAGGCAACGCAGATTTGTATGACGCTTGGCGAAGCATTGACGATGATGAAGGGAAGCGGGGGAGCGGATTTGAGTCCAACCATCACTTTTATTACCGGCCCGTCGCGAACCGCCGATATCGAGTTGACTCTGGCCATTGGTGTGCACGGGCCGCAGGAATTGTACGTAATAATCGCCGCGGAAACGCCCGAGTGAAACCAAAATGGAAATCGTAACCTTTACAACACAGGAGGCAGATGGCCAGGTCGGCGCCAAAGCCGGAGCGCTGCTGACAGGTGATTACCTGTTGAATTTCGAGCGCGTCTGTGAAGGCGCCGCACCGCCTGGTAATCATCTCGGTTGGCTGGATATGGATGGGCCCTGGTTTCAGAAATCGCGCGAAACCTACGATGCGCTGCGTCACGATACGACTCTTCTTGGCGAAGCGATGGAGAAAGGCTGGCTGACGAAACGGTCGCAGGCTTACTGGTTGGCGCCCGTTCCGCGCCCGGGCAAATTGATCTGTATCGGATTGAACTACCGCGACCATGCGGTGGAAAGTAATATGCCCATCCCGGAAAATCCGGTAGTGTTCTCGAAGTTCAGTACGGCTGTGATAGCGCCGGGCGAGCCGGTGGTGTTGCCGGCAGCTAGCCAGAAAGTCGATTACGAAGCGGAGCTCGCGGTAGTGATCGGACGGCGGGCGAAAAGCGTGAGGGCGGAGCGTGCCCTCGACTACGTGCTCGGCTACACCGCCTTCAATGATGTCAGTGCGCGCGATTTTCAGTTTGCGGACGGCCAATGGCAGCGGGGCAAATCATGCGATACGTTTGCGCCTATGGGGCCAACTATCGTCACTACCGATGTGGTGCCGGACCCGCACAAGCTTTCGATTAAGTTAATACTCAACGGCGCCACCATGCAGGACTCGAATACGGATCAGTTCATCTTTGGCGTCCCTGAGTTAATCGAATTCCTTTCCCAAACCATCACTTTAGAGCCGGGCGATGTGATTGCCACCGGCACACCGCCGGGCGTAGGTTTCGCGCGCAAGCCTCCGGTGTTTTTGAAACAGGGCGATGTGATGGAAGTTAAGATCGAAAAGCTGGGAACGCTGCAGAATCCGGTCGTGACTGTTGCCGAGGTTGCCGGCGTAAGTAAGGTGTCTTAGGTCAGAACCGCCCGCTACCGCAGGCCGTTTTGACTGACTACTCGAAAGGAAACATATGAGAAGAGTCCTGATACTTTTAGTTTTGCTCAGCGCGATTTTGCCGCCCGGTTGCACGCGACCTTCGACGGAGACCGGCGGCAATAAGAAGTTAACGATTGCCGTTATTCCCAAAGGAACTACGCACGAGTTTTGGAAGAGTATTCATGCGGGCTGCCTGAAAGCGGCGGGCGAGCTTAGTGCGCAGGGCACGCAGGTGGATGTCATTTGGAAAGGACCTTTGCGCGAGGATGATCGCGAGCAACAGATTCAGGTCGTCGAGGGTTTTAGTTCGCAGGGAGTGAACGGCATCGTGCTGGCGCCGCTGGATAATCGCGCCCTGGTTCGTCCCGTCGAGGAGGCCAAACGCGCTGGCGTGCCGACGGTCATTATTGATTCAGCCTTGGCGTCCGATGCAATCGTAAGTTTTGTCGCCACTGATAATCGCAAGGGCGGCATGCTGGCGGCCGATCGAATGGGCGAGCTGTTGGGCGGCAAAGGGAAAGTCTTAATGCTGCGTTATCAGGAAGGATCGGCGAGCACGCAGGATCGCGAGGATGGATTCGTCGAGGAGCTGAAGAACAAGTATCCGAATATTCAGCTCATTTCTTCTGATCAGTATGCGGGCGCGACGCGGGACACCGCCAAACGCGCGTCAGAGAACCTGTTGAATCGTTTCGCCGACACGATCCAGGGGATCTTTACTCCCAACGAATCGTCGACCGCGGGAATGCTTTTGGCCCTTGAGGATATCGGCAAAGCCGGGAAAGTTATCTTCGTTGGTTTCGACACCAGCGAAAGATTTACTGAAGCAATGCGCAACAAGCAGTTGCACGGCATCGTGGTGCAGAATCCTTTCAACATGGGATATCTCGGCGTGCGCACCATGGTGGAACAGCTACAGGGCAAGGCGGTTGAGAAAAGGATTGATACAGGTGTGACTATGGTTACACCAGATAATATGAATGCGCCGGAGACGCAAACGCTTCTGCATCCGCCGTTGGATCAGTATTTGAAATAGGGTTTCATGTTTTGCGGCAGAGCCGCAAGCCGAACGGAAAAGTATGGTTGCTGAGGTAACTCAAAACCGCGGGTGGCTTGTTTCGGGATTGGTCCAAAAGTGGCTCAACTGGATTGGACCGATACTGGGATTGCTACTCGTGATTCTCGTGTTCTCCGTGCTGATGGAATCGCCCGGGCGGTATCTGTCGGCGTTCAACCTGCGCATCGTCCTTGCTCAAACTGTAATCGTGGCGATCGGGGCGATTGGCATGACGTTGATTATCATTAGCGGAGGTATTGATCTTTCCGTCGGATCCGCGATCGCGTTGACCGGAGTTATCACGGCGCTGGGGCTTCATTCCGGCTTTTCGCCGGCAACAGCCGTCGTGGCCGGAATTGCTGTCGGTGGCTTGGTGGGCGGCGTCAATGGTTTGGTGATCACGCGCTTGAAAGTCGTGCCCTTCATTGCCACATTGGGAATGCTGGGCGTCGCGCGTGGAACCGCGAAGTGGGTGGCTGGCCAGCAAACGGTGAACGTGCCGGATACCTGGGTGAACGGGCTGCTGGTCACGTTTCCCGATCCCGCCTGGCTGCTGGTAGCGCCCGGTGTTTGGCTAGCAATAGGTTTAGCGCTGGCGGCAGCGATTGTGTTACGCAACACCGTTTTTGGAAGGCGCGTCTTTGCGCTGGGTTCGAACGAATTAGCCGCCAGGGCCTGCGGAATCGCAACTGATCGTTTGAAGATCTGGATCTACGCGCTGGCTGGTTTGTTATTCGGGCTTGCGGGCGTCCTGCAAATGTCGCGGCTGCGTCAGGGCGATCCGACCGTGGCGGCCGGCTCAGAGCTGGACATCATCGCGGCGGTGGTTATCGGTGGTGGCAGCTTGAGCGGTGGCGAAGGCAGCATTTTTGGATCCCTGGTCGGCGCTTTGATCATGGCGTTCCTGCGCAATGGCTGCCAGCAGATTGGCTGGCCGAATTACATTCAGGAAATCATCATTGGGGCCATTATCGTGATTGCGGTCGCTATCGATCGCTGGCGCAGCTCGCGCGCTACAGCGTAAGGAACATTTTTTAGCAGCAGAACATTTACGGAAGAGCAATGCCAACGAAGATTACAGCGGTCACAGTTCGCGACATTCGGTTTCCGACTTCGAAATCGCTGGCTGGTTCCGATGCGATGAACAAAGACCCTGACTATTCGGCAGCGTACGTCATTTTGCACACGGATAGTCCAGAGGGCCTGCAGGGGCATGGACTGACATTTACCATCGGCCGCGGTAATGAACTATGCGTCGCCGCAATTCACTCGCTTACGCCGCTCCTGCTGGGGAGGACGCTGGAATGCCTTACTTCGAACATGGGCGCGTTCTGGAATTCGCTTACCGGAGACAGTCAACTGCGTTGGGTCGGGCCGGAGAAAGGCGTGATTCACCTGGCGACTGCGGCTCTCGTTAACGCGGTCTGGGATCTGTACGCCAAGGCCGCACGCAAGCCGCTGTGGAAACTATTGGTGGATATGACACCGGAGGAATTGGTGTCCTGCGTCCCGTTCAGTTACATCACAGACGCTTTAACACCTGAAGAAGCGTTGGAGATACTGCAGCGGCTCAGCCCAACGAAAGAGCAACGAGAGCAGGAGATGCTCGCCCGTGGTTATCCGGCCTACACGACTTCGGCCGGCTGGCTTGGCTATTCGGATGGCCGGCTGCGCAGTCTGGTGCGCGCTGGGTTGGCCCAGGGTTGGAGTCATTTCAAGTTGAAAGTAGGCCGCGACTGGGAAGAGGATATGCGCCGCGCGCAGATAATTCGCGAGGAGATTGGCTGGGACCGCACCTTGATGATGGATGCCAATCAGATGTGGGACGTTGATGAAGCAATTCGTTGCATTAAAGAGTTGTCGGTGTTTCGGCCTTTGTGGATCGAAGAGCCCACTTCTCCAGACGATGTGCTGGGGCACGCGAGGATCGCGCAGTCAGTGGCTCCAATTGGAATTGCCACGGGCGAGCATTGCCATAGCCGGGTAATGTTCAAGCAACTACTCCAGGCGCGCGCGCTCAGTTTTTGTCAGATTGATAGTTGCCGACTGGGAGGCGTTAATGAGGTCCTGGCCGTAATGCTGATGGCGGCAAAGTTTGGCGTACCGGTCTGCCCGCATGCCGGCGGCGTGGGACTTTGCGAATACGTGCAGCACCTCTCCATGTTTGACTACATCGCCGTCAGTGGCTCGCTCAAGGGCCGAGTGCTGGAATATGTAGATCACCTGCACGAACACTTCATCAACCCGGTAGTGATGAATGGGGACCGTTACGCGCCGCCGCTGGCTGCGGGTTACAGCATTGAGATGAAACCGGACTCGTTGGCGCGCTATGAGTTTCCCGGCGGCGAAGCCTGGCAGAATCTGAATGGAGAGGGATGAGGTCAGCACCAGCACGCGGTAGCGGGTGGGTCACAAGATTGCGGAAGGCGGAAGGCGGATTTTGGATTCGAGGACGCAACGTCGTAGTCCGACCGTGGCGCCCAAATCTGCAATCTACAAGCTACAGTCTGCAATCGGCAGACCCACCGGCTACCGCGAGGTGGTACTGACTTCATGGCTCCGTCACAACCAGGATTCAAGCACTAACACTATTCAATGAGTTCTCTGTCACTTTGCGGCATCGAGAAGCGGTTCGGACCCACCGTTGCACTCAACGGGGTCAGTCTCGATCTTAATAAGGGAGAAGTTCACGCTCTGATCGGGGAGAACGGCGCCGGCAAGAGTACCCTCATGAATGTTCTGGCCGGCTCGCTTCACGCTGACCGCGGGCAAATGGAAATCCAAGGCATAGCCTACGAGCCCCAAACCCCCCTCGATGCCCGCCTGCGGGGAATCGCTCTGATTCATCAGGAACTGTCCCTGTGCCCTCATCTGTCGGTGGGGGAAAACATCATGATGGGGATCGAGTCATCACGCTGGGGCTGGTTGAACCGCAGTAGTCTGCGTAAACGTACGCTGGAGGTTCTGGAAAACTTTCCTCATCCTGAGATTCGGCCGGAAACTCGGGTAGCGAATCTGTCGGTGGCGGCGCGCCAAATTATCGAGATCTGTCGCTCGATTGCCGCTCGCGCCAGGATCATCTTAATGGATGAACCCACCAGCAGTTTGCAGCGCGAGGATGTGGATCGGCTGTTTGCGTTAATTCGAAAACTGCGCAATGAAGGTCTGGGAATTATCTATATCAGTCACTTTCTGGAAGAGGTACGCGAGATTGCGGATCGCTTCACGGTCCTGCGCGATGGGCGGAGCGTAGCTACAGGAGCGATTACGTCAGTCACCGACGCAGAGCTAATCACGCAAATGGTCGGGCGGCCCGTCGAGAATCTCTTTCCTAAACGTTCTGCGCCCGCGATGTTTAGAGTCGGGCCACAGCTCGACGAACCGGGCCGTAGCGCGCTCATAAACGATGACACTGTTTTGGACGTACGCGGTCTGACTGCGCCTCCAGTTTTGCAACGCGCGAGTTTTACTTTGCGGCGCGGCGAGATACTGGGCATTGCGGGCTTGATGGGATCGGGCCGCACGCAACTGGTGCGCGCGATCTTTGGCCTTGATGAGGTGAGCTCGGGGACCATCACGCTTAGCGGAAAGGCTCTCTCCGCTCGCGGCGGCATGCCGGCAATGCGACTCTTCCAGGGGCTGGGCTATTTGAGTGAAGACCGCAAGAGCGAAGGCCTGGGGGCGACGCTTTCAGTTGCCGACAATGTCACGGTGACTCGCTTCTCATCGTGCTCGCGCTGGGGCTGGCTCAATCTGTCGCTACAGAGGGCGCAGGCAGAGAGACGAATTAAATTGCTAGGTGTAAAAGCGCGCAGCGTCGCACAGCCGGTAAGTGCTCTGTCGGGCGGCAATCAGCAGAAGGTAGCGTTGGCTCGGCTATTACATCAAGATGCGGACGTGTTTCTGCTGGACGAGCCGACGCGCGGCATTGATATCGGCAGCAAGGCCCAGGTCTATGAAACGATTTCGCGCGCCGCCTCAGAAAACAAAGCGATTCTAATGGTCAGCTCGTACCTGCCCGAGCTCTTTGGCATGTGTGATCGTCTGGCAGTGATGAGCCGCGGTCGTTTGTCCGCAGCCCGTCCGATTAGTGAGTGGACCCCGGAGTCGGTGATGGAGGCGGCGATTGGGAGTGATGAGATATCAGTGTCGGCTGGTGGTACTGACCTCATCTCACTGGAACACTCGACGCTCGGCGATCGATCTAAATGACAAAGAGAAATGGCAAATGACATATGGAAAATCTTCTTCTCTTTTACGAATCACAATATCTTGTGAGGAAGATGAGCAGCGAGATGGTTCGATCGATCACCTTGAGCATCGGCTTAATGGTTTGCGCCACGACAGTCTTCGGTCAGTCCCCTCAGGCCACTCCGTCTCCCTCAGCGACCGTGCCGCCCGAAGCCACACCGTCTCCAACCCCGCCGCCAGCACCGGAGTCAGCGGAATGCATTGAGGCAAAAGCCACCCTCAGCAGGCTGCAGACTCGCCTAAGAGATTGGCCGGCGCTGGGCAGATACCGCGGAGATAATGGCAAGATCGCGGTGCCCTTGAAAGGCGAGGTGCGCGTTGTCTTCATCGGCGACTCAATCACCGACTCCTGGGACGATCCGAAGTTCGGTGGCTTCTTTCCCGGAAAGCCTTATGTGGATCGCGGCATCAGCGGACAGACCACGCCGCAGATGCTCATTCGCTTTCGCGCCGACGTCATCGATTTGAAGCCGGCGGTGGTCTTGATTCTTGCCGGCACCAACGACATCGCCGGCAATACGGGCCCTATGACGCTCCAGGCAATAGAAGACAATCTCGCTTCCATGGCTGAACTGGCGCGGGTCCACGGCATTCGCGTGGTGCTCGCATCGTTGCTTCCCATAAGTGATTATGAGATCAGAGACGACAAGCCGATCATTCGCTCAACCCAGAGGCCGCCCGACCAAATCAAAGCCCTGAACGAGTGGTTGAAGAAATACGCGGTCGACAATAAGCTCACTTATCTGGATTACTACTCCGCTCTGGTTGACGAGCAGGGGTCTTTGAAAGATGAATTGAGCAACGATGGTCTTCATCCGAATGAGAAGGGTTATGCGCTCATGGCCCCACTGGCGGAGCAGGCTATTGCGGTCGCACTGAAGAAGAAACGCTGATGGGCCCGTCAATTTCCGGAATAGCGGGATTCAAACCAACGGAAGCGGCTCCGCTGCAGAGGACAGGCTTAACAGAGTACGTCAATGAATTGGAGCGCCGTGAATCGAACGATCAGTGAAATGGGATTTGCAGTCTTACTTTTGCTGGGCCTGGCGGCGACGACGCACGGTCAGGTCAAGGTCACGATCGATCACAACACCGGCAGCGGCGCCACCAGCAACTTCAAATTCAGAAGTGTTCCCACACCGGCCCGGGATGATGCGGCACTTCGGGCGAAGCTGATGCTGGTGGATGGTCAGATAGACGGGGGCAGCGCCGATCTTGGCGCGCTGGTCGATGGCGTCTTGCCGACAGCAGAAGATGAGCCCGGAGCGAACCTCTTCTTCAGGGCCGGCTCAATGGGTGGCCGCCTTCGCATCGATCTCGGCAGCGTGATTGAGGTCCAACAGATAAACACCTACTCGTGGCATCCCAATAGTCGCGGGCCCCAGTTGTACAAGGTCTACGCGGCCGACGGCGCCGAGCCTAAGTTCAATGCCGATCCGAAACGGCCCGGCGATCCCGTGACCTTTGGGTGGACGCTAGTTGCCACAGTCAATACGCTGCCGCAGGCAGGCGACGACGGTGGGCAGTTTGGCGTGAGCATCACAGATCCCAGCGGCGGGTTAGGGAAGTACCGTTATCTGCTCTTTGATATTTATCCGACCGAACTCAGCGATGATTGGGGCAACACGTTTTACAGCGAGATCGATGTGGTGGCTAAGAGATTAGTGACCAAAGACCGCGAAGGAACTGGCAAGTGGTTCGTTGGGTTCGATGAAGTCAGTACCGGCACGCGGTAACGTGTGGGTAAGCGAACGAATTCAACTTCGATGACAATGAGATATGAACAGCTATTTTTTACGATCCTCTTCACGTTAATTGCCACACAGGCTCAGGGCCAGACGATGCGGTCGCATCCAGACCTCACCAAAGAGCCGACGGTATACGTTGTCGGCTACGCCCACCTGGACACGCAATGGCGTTGGGAATATCCCCGTGTGATTAATGAATACATTCCCAGGACAATGCACGACAACTTCGCCCTGTTTGAGAAGTATCCGCACTACGTCTTCAACTTCAGCGGCGCGAATCGCTACCGCATGATGAAGGAATACTGGCCTGCTGACTATGCCAGGGTGAAGCAGTACGTGGCCGCGGGTCGTTGGTTTCCAGCCGGTTCGGCGATGGAAGAGGGAGATGTAAACGCGCCTTCTGCGGAGTCAATCATCCGGCAAATCCTTTACGGCTCACAATTCTTTCGCCGCGAGTTTGGCAAGACCAGCGCCGAATACATGCTGCCGGATTGTTTTGGTTTCCCGGCGTCGTTGCCGAGCATTCTCGCGCACATGGGCCTCAAGGGATTCTCAACACAAAAACTGACCTGGGGAAGCGCCGCAGCGGTTGGTGGTCCAGGGTCGCTGCAGAATACACCTGTGGGCATTCCCTTTAACGTCGGCATCTGGGAGGGCCCCGACGGTCGCGGAATAATCGCCGCCTTCAATCCGGGGAGTTATGGCGGCCAGATAAGAGAGGACATCAGCAAGAGCCCGCTAACTGCCGATCCCAACTCTCGGAACCGGCCTGTCGATTGGCCGCAGCGAGTTCAACTGAACGGACGGGTAGGCGGTCTCTTCACCGACTATCATTACTACGGCACCGGCGACATTGGCGGCGCGCCGGCCGAGAGTTCAGTGAAGATGATGGAAGCGATCGTCACCAGGAATGCCTCGCTAATGCCTGCTCCGCCGGTCGCCCGCGGCCAGCAAGGTCCGGCGCCAACAGTTTCGACGACGGCGTTGAGCGTCGGTGATGGACCGCTGCATGTCATTTCCGCGACCGCGGATCAAATGTTCCTGGACATTAAGCCTGATCAGATTTCTCGCCTGCCGCACTACAAGGGCGACCTGCTGCTGACCAATCATTCCGCCGGCTCGATTACGTCCCAGACATATCAGAAACGCTGGAACCGCAAGAATGAATTGCTGGCCGACGCTGCCGAGCGTGCTTCCGTCGCTGCCGCGTGGCTGGGGGGCCGGGCCTATCCCGTTGAACGACTAAACAACGCATGGACTCTGGTGATGGGTGGCCAGTTTCATGACATCTTGCCGGGAACAGCCACCCCGAAAGCGTTTGAGTTTTCATGGAATGATGACGTCGTCGCGATGAATCAATTCGGGCAGGTGCTGACGAGCGCGACGGAATCAATTGTTTCGGGAATGAACACGCAGGCCAAAGGCGCCGCCATCGTGGTCTATAACCCGCTGAACATTCCGCGCGAAGATGTAGTGGAAGCGACAATCTCTTTTGCATTTGGTATCCCGAACGCTGTCCGCGTTGTCGGACCGGATGGAAGGGAGGCGCCGTCGCAGGTAAATGGCTACGAGCGGGGCGCTGTCAAGCTCCTATTCCTGGCAAATGCGCCTTCAGTTGGCTATGCGATTTACGATGCCCAGCCGGTGGCAATCCCGTCGGCGATTTCCTCCACCCTCAAGGTTTCAGAATCATCGCTGGAGAATCAGCGCTATCGAATCAGGCTCGATAGCCAGGGTGACGTGGCGAGCATCTTCGATAAGACACTCAACCAGGAGCTACTCTCCGCGCCGCTAAGGTTAGCCATCAAGGATGATAAGCCGGAGCAATGGCCGGCTTGGAACATGGATTGGGCCGACCAGCAGAAGGCGCCGAGATCATATGTCGGCGGCCCGGCGAAAGTTCGCATTGTTGAGAAGGGTCCGGTGCGTGTCGCGTTGGAAGTCGAACGTGAAACTGAGGGTTCCAGATTTGTGCAGACAATTCGGCTGTCAGCGGGCGACGCCGGCAACCGGGTTGAGTTTGGAAATGTGATCGATTGGAACACGCGCTCAGCCAACCTGAAGGCTACATTTACGCTAAAGGCGACGAACCCGTTGGCGACCTACAACTGGGACGTGGGCACGATTCAACGTGCTAACAATGACGAGAAGAAGTTTGAGGTGCCATCTCATCAGTGGTTTGATTTAACCGACAACAGCGGCGCGTTTGGGGTTACGGTGTTGAGTGATTGCAAGCTCGCTTCGGATAAGCCAGACGACAATACGCTGCGGCTGACCTTGCTTCGCACGCCAGGCATTGGACCCCGCGCCGGCTATGGGGACCAGGCCACACAGGATCTGGGGCACCACGAATTTGTTTATGGTATGGCGGCGCACGCCGGAGACTGGCGCAAAGAACAGACTGACTGGCAGGCGCAGCGTTTGAATCAACCTCTGATTGCCTTTCAAAGCGACAGCCATCCAGGCCCGCTGGGCAAGAACTTTTCTTTATTGAAGGTTAACAACAGCCGCGTGCGAGTGCTCGCCCTTAAGAAAGCTGAGGAAAGTGATGAGGTGATTCTCCGCATTGTCGAGCTAAGCGGCGAGCCGCAGAGAAACGTTCGGCTCAGTTTCGCTGGCCCGGTAAAGGCAGCGCGCGAAGTAAATGGCCAGGAGTTGCCATTGGGGGGCGCAAAGGTGACGGGCGGAGAGTTGATAACCGAGCTTGGCGCTTATCAGCTACGTACATTCGCGATCAAGTTAACAGCACCGAGCGTCAGGCTTGTGCCGTCGAGTTCGCAGCCGGTCACTCTGCCATTCAATACTTCCGTCAGCAGTACGGACGGAAGCAAGTCTGCTCCTGGTTTTGACGCCGAGGGCCGGGCTCTGCCTGCGGAGCTGTTGCCGCGTGAGATTGCATATAACGGCATTCGTTTCCAACTTGGTTCAACCGCAAATGCCGCAGCAAATGCCGTAATCCCACAAGGACAGACCGTCACGTGTCCCGTCGGACGATTTAATTGGGTTTATGTCCTGGCGGCTTCTGCAGAAGGAGACCAGAAGGCTTCGTTTGGTCTTGGCGACAATTTCCTCGGACCTACGACGTTCAATGTTCAATCCTGGAGCGGCTTCATCGGTCAGTGGGATGACCGGCAATGGAGAACCAGGGAAATAACCATCTCGCCGCGGACCCCGCCAGCGGGAACGCCGCCAGACATCGCCGCGATCTTGCAAAGACCCAGAACGAGACGCGATCAGTACGGCGAGATGACCGGTATCACGCCCGGTTTCATCAAACGAGCGCCGATAGCCTGGTTTGCTTCACACCGTCACACCCCTGAAGGCCTAAACGAACGCTATGCGTATTCGTATCTCTTTGCTTATGACATCAAGGTCGTGGTTAATCCCGGGACGTTGAAGTTACCGAACAATGACAAGATTCGCATCCTGGCAATCACGGTCGCCAAACAGCCGGGCTGGGTGTTGCCGGCGCAGCCTCTATACGACACCCTCGAACGCAGCGGGCCTTAGGTCAGAAGCCCGAGCGTAAGGGAGGGCTGATGAGTCTCTCTTTGCCTCGCATGCTGTAGCCAACGAGTACGCCAAGTAAGAGATTCATTCTTCTGCTCCTTAATCCTCTTGGGATCGCCGGTAATGTTGTCCGCTCTCATTTACTCTGCTTAATTGCCTTGGCGGAATCATGCTGGTCCTCGCGTAACAACATTGCCTCGGCTCATACGACGCTGGAACTTGTTTTACGAAACCCAGGACTACTAAAATAAGCTCCAACTGGTGGAGGTTGTTATTAGATTCTCTTTAATTAGATCGAGCTGAAGAAGAGCTGCGCAAAGCGGAGGGCTGCAATAAAGTGGCTCCAGTAAGCCTGACTCGTCGCCTTACAGCCGAACTAATCGGAACGGCGATGCTCTTAGCCGCCGTGGTTGGCTCAGGCGTCATGGGGGAGCGGTTAGCTAATGGAAACGTAGCAATCGCACTACTCGCTAACACACTCGCAACAGGCGCGGCACTCATCGCTCTTATCCTTACTTTTGGCTCAATCTCCGGCGCTCATTTCAATCCAGCCGTAACACTGGCAGCCGCCTTACGTCGCGATCTGGCATGGCGAGAAGTTCCCGTTTACCTTGCCGCTCAAATTGTGGGAGCGTTCGCGGGCGTTGCCATCGCGCATTTAATGTTTAGCTTACCTGTGTTTTCCGCTTCGCAGCACGTTCGATCCGGTGGCGCTCAGATGCTTGGTGAGTCAGTCGCCACGTTCGGATTGCTCGCTACAATCTGGGGCTGTCTTAGATATCGTCCGCAAGCAGTTGCTTTCGCTGTGGCCGCTTTCATCATGGCCGGGTACTGGTTTACCTCGTCAACCTCTTTTGCTAACCCTGCGGTCACTCTAGCGCGATCCGTAACGGATACCTTTGCAGGCATCCGGCCAATAGATGCTCCGGGATTCATTGTGGCGCAACTCTTAGGCGCGTTGGCCGCGACGCTGCTCTTCCGATGGTTTGAGAAGGAACAAAAGTGAAGAAGCGAGTTTTAATTCTATGCACTGGCAATTCTGCCCGCAGTCAAATGGCCGAAGGCTTGTTGAGACACAACGCAGGGGATCGGTTTGAAGTCTTTAGCGCGGGCGTCGATCCGAGCCATGTCAGGCCAGAAGCTATCGAGGCCATGAGGGAGATCGGAATTGATATATCGGGGCATCGCTCTAAGTCCGTCGATGAGTTTGCCGGGCAGGAGTTCGATTACGTGATCACGGTCTGCGATAACGCCAACCAGCAATGCCCGATGTTTCCCGGCAAGGCAGAGCGCGTCCATTGGAGCATCGAAGACCCTGCGCCGGGACTGGAGGCATTTAGAGTTGCGCGGGATGACTTGCGGGAGCGATTAAAGACCCTTTAAGCCTCGTGGTCAGTCAGGGATATTATTATCCAAATTAAGACACTGCGCGTTGACTTCGCGCCATGAATTGAGTTTCTGGATTACGGGAAACTAGATCAATCGATCGCCTTCCAGCGAGACCGAATCCTGGCGGTAGTGGCAGCCGCGGCTTTGGCGGTTGTGCTGGGCGGCGTGGGCGATGATCAACGCGACTTCGACGGCATTGCGTAGGCCGATTAGGCCGTCCGAGAGTTTCGTGGTCCGGTAGAACGTTTCGATTTCGTTCCAGAGATGCCGCAGTTCGCGAATGGCGCGGGAGAGTCTGTCGGCGCTTCGCACCAGACCGACGTAGTGCCACATGATGTTTTGAATCGTCTGCATGTCGCCCTGAATCAAGGCTGGATCAGGTTCAGCAGTCAACCCACTATCATCCCACGGCGGCACATCGTCTAGATCGGGACGTTCAGATTGGAGAGACGAACTGAATATTGTCTCGATGTGTTGGGCCGCACGATTGCCCCAGACCAAACCCTCGAGCAGAGAAGTCGAGGCTAGGCGATTGGCGCCGTGCACTCCGGTGCAACTGATCTCGCCGATGGCGTAGAGGTTCTGAATGGTGGAACGGCCCCACTCATCCACCAGCACACCGCCGCAGAAGTAGTGCGCGGCCGGCGTTACCGGCACGGGTTCGCGCGAGATATCGAAACCCACCTTCAAACATTCGCCGTAAATAAAAGGAAAGCGTTCCCGGATCGCGTCGGCCGGCATACGCGATGCGATGTCGAGCAGCACGTACGGATAACCGTGCGTCTCCATCTCGTGATGGATCGCGCGGGCGACCACATCACGCGGCGCCAGGTCTTTCCATTCCGGCGCGTAGGTCGCCATGAAAGGCTCTCCGGCTGGACTCAGCAGAACAGCCCCTTCGCCGCGGACTGCTTCGCTGATCAGCAAGCCCGCAGCGCCCGGCGCCGCCAGTGCGGTCGGATGAAACTGTACGTACTCTGCGTTCGCGATCCGCGCGCCGGCGCGATGGGCCATAGCCAGACCATCGCCGCGCGCGCCGGGCGGGTTGGTTGTGCTGCGATAGATTCTTCCGAGTCCGCCCGTAGCCAGCACTGTCACATCAGCCAGGACTCGATGGACTTTTTTCTCGTCACGATTGAACAGGTAAGAACCGTGGCAGGAAATCGGCTCGTAATTATCGAGCGGGTCGCGCGAGTGGTGCGGAAAGGTGATCAGGTCGACTGCGGTGGCATTGGCTTCAATCTGGATGTTCGGAAATTTCTGCAGCGCGGTAACCAGCCCATTCATGATTGCCTGGCCGGTGATGTCTCCCACATGAAGAATTCGGCGGCGCGAATGCGCAGCTTCCTGGCCCCAAAGCGGTTGCCCCTCGTTGTCTCGATCAAAAACGACGCGGGCGGTCTCTTCTAAAACTTGATGAAGTAGCGCTGGGCCTTCGGCGGCCAGAATGCGCGCGGCTTGTGGCGAGCTGACACCTGAACCGGCGGCGAGAATGTCGGCAAGTAGCAACTCTGGATCATCGTCGGGACCGCGACCGATGATCCCGCCTTGGGCGTAGCGAGTGTTCGATTCGTGCGGATCGGCAGCGCGAGTGACCAGAGTGATCCGGCGCTGCGGATTGCGCGCCAGTTGCAAAGCCGCGGTGGCGCCCGCAATGCCGCAGCCGACGATTAAGACTTCAGTTTCTGCCAATTTTCGTTGTGCGGGCCTTAAATCTAGCCAATCGCCAGCATTCGTTCCACTGAACGCAGCGCGCGGCGGCGAATCTCTTCGTCAATCTCGATCACATACTGGTTCTTCTTCAGAGCTTCGAGCGTGTCTTCCAAAGTGATCTGGTTCATGTGCGGACAACGCACGCTGCAGAGGCGCAGCATCTCTTTTTCGGGATGCGCCGCTGCAATGTTGTCGCCCATCGAACACTCAGTCAGGATCAGGTAACGCGGGGCCTTGGTCTTTTCCACATATCTGATCATCGCATTGGTGCTTCCGGAAAAGTCGCACGCGTCAACCACCGCGGGACTGCACTCCGGGTGCGCCAGGATGACCACGTCGGGAAACTGCTTGCGGACATTGCTGATATCTTCGACGGTGAACTTCTCGTGGACTTCGCAACGCCCTGGCCAACCGACCATCTGATAGTCGAGCACATTCTCAAACTTCTTAGTCGGGTCGCGCGAGTGAAAAATGATGTGCCTGCCGGTCTCGCGCGCGACATTACCCGCCAGATATTCATCGGGAATGAAAATCACAGTGTCACTCCCCAGTGATTCCACCACCGCGACGGCGTTGGAAGAAGTACAGCAGATGTCTGACTCAGCCTTCACATCGGCGTAGGTGTTGATGTAGGTGACGACGGGAACGCCGGGGAATTTACGTTTCAACTCGCGCACATCGGCGGCTGTAATGCTGGCGGCCAGAGAACAGCCGGCCTTCTCTGAAGGCAGCAGAACCGTCTTCGTGGGGTTGACGATCTTCGCTGTTTCGGCCATGAAGCGGACACCGCAAAAGACGATAATGTCCTTTTCGGTTTCGGCGGCTTTGCGGCTCAGGTCGAGCGAGTCGCCGACAAAATCGGGTATCGAATAAAAGAGCGCCGGCTCCATGTAGTTATGGCCCAGGATTACAGCGTTCTTTTCCCGCTTGACGCGATTGATTTCGGCGGCAGTCTCCGCCTTCATGCGCAGCTCGAAATCGGGCACGGTGTCAGCCAGCAGGGCCTTCATCTGCTCATACATTCCGCTGGTCGTTGTTTCAGTAATCATTTCGTTTCATTCCCCTGGGGACTTCTATTAGTTGAGTTTTTCCGCCCGGGGGTTTTCTATCCACTTCAGACTAACGTCAAAGACTTTCGGTGAATGCGTGAGCGCGCCGACCGAGATGAAATCCACACCTGTTTCGGCGATCTGCCGGACAGACTCAAGGGTCACGTTGCCTGACGCTTCTAGCCGCGCGCGTCCGGCGTTCAGGGCGACCGCTTCGCGCATTTCAGCAAGCGTCATGTTGTCCAGCAGAATGCGTTCCACTCCTAATTCGAGGGCCTGCAGCACATCTGCAATTGCTCGAGTTTCCACTTCGATTTCCAACCCGCTCTCAGACGCGCGAGCCCGTCGAACAGCTTCCCCTAAAGACCCGGCGAAATCGATATGATTATCCTTAATTAAAATCATATCGTACAAACCGGTGCGGTGATTCTGTCCGCCGCCGCGGCGCACTGCGAGTTTGTCGAACGCGCGAAGGCCGGGAGCGGTTTTACGCGTGTCCAGGATCTTGACGCTGGTGCCGGACAAAGCGTCAACGAACTGCCGCGTCAACGTAGCGATTCCCGACATGCGGCCAAGAAAGTTCAAGGCCGTGCGTTCGCCGGTTAGCAGCGCGCGCGCCGATCCACCCACTGTCGCCAACAATTGTCCGTTTGGAACGGATGAACCCTCTGACACTTCAGCGCGAAACCTAATCTGATCATTCAGGAAAAGGAAAACGTCTTCGGCGACGTCAAGGCCGGCAACGACGCCGCTTTGCTTGGCGACGATCCGGCCCTCCAGAGTCGCATCCGCCGCGACGATACTATTGGTCGTTACATCGCCGGCCCCGATATCTTCTGCGAGGGCCTGCTTTATGCACAGCAGGCCCTCGGCTTCTAAGCTTTGACTCATGCGTAGATTTAGAATAGACCGCGTTCCGCCAATCAACAACCGGAGCAGGCATCAACGGGGCGTTGTCTATCGTGCATTTTCGGCCTCCCTCACGGCCGGGCTACTGCCGTGTGTGCCGGTGTCAGCCAGGCACGGCCCTTTGCCAGATCGAGCGTCAAATCCCAGTTGATCATAAACCGTGTGCCGATGTTGCCGTCCATGATTAGAGTCTCATTCACGCGCACATCGCCGTTGATGGGAATGCCGCCAACTAAACTAAGGTTTGCCGGTTGAGGCCCCTTTTCCAATTTCAGGTTCAGTAACGGCGCAAGATGCTTGCCGATAACGTGGGCCCCGCCGTTGCCCGAATCCAGCTCCATCCAAGCTGTGCCTTCCGGTGTAACTACGCCGATCACAACGGCCAGCGCGAGCCCCTCACATTCGCGCACGAGGCGGATCGGAACTTCCTTGCCGGATTTTTGGCGTAAGGCCAGGCTGGGCCGGCTCTCGAGAGTGAACGTCTTATCGGCCAGGCTCAACGTGACTACGTGACCGGCAAAAATATCGAGGCCGAGCGAACCGTCAATCCTAGGTACGTTTGGCGGCATGAACTTCATGATGTCGTACACTGCCGCCGTCTCAGTCCTGAACAGGCGCCCCTGCAGATCGAATGACACATCATCACAACGGGCCAAATCCAGACGTTGTGCGGTCAACGTAAAGCCTGTGACTTGTCCCCACGGTTTGCAGCCGATGGTTTGTGCGAAGCTGGGACTGATGTAGGAAATGCCGCCGCCGGTGTCCAGGATGAAGCGGCCTTCATGGCCGCGGACTTTCGCCTGAACCGTCATCATCAGTGTTCCGCCGGGATGCGGTTCGAGATGAAAAACAGCCAGTGGGGCGCTTTTCGCAGATGCGAAGTTAGGCGTAGTCAGAGTGATAAGAAGGCAAGTCGCTAACAGAGTCCGACGAATCATTAGATATGGCACCTTTGTATGTGTGATTTGTGAATTTCCGAGGGGACCAATTTGACGCGAAGAACGATTATAGCAAAGCGACGAGCTATCCGCAGATTACGCCGAGTAACTCGATAGGTACTAACTGGAAGGTTCCGAACGAGCGGATTTACCACTAAGCCACCAGGACACAAGGAGGAATGCAGCAAGGTCCACTGGGGACTACCGGGCGGTACTTGCTCATCATTAAGCTGAGGCGTCTTAGATTCTTTTCCTAAATCTGATACTCTTAGCATCATTCAGTTGGCCATTTCGGCAGAATCTACTTCTAAATCTGTATCAGCCTTAGGGCTGTCCCAACCATGATAAATGTGCCACGCTTAATCAGACTTTTTCCGCGCGAGCGCCTCGCGGTTTGGATTCCTGCGGTGATCGTTTTGCTGCTGGCAGTGAATCCCGCACCGGCGCAGTCAACCGATCAGGCGATCCCAACCGCCATTCGCTCGGCGGACATTAGCGCCGAAATTCCTGTCAGGGACCTTGGCGATCCGCGCCTCACGCGGCACTTTTTTATTTTCAGCGCGACGCCGGGGGATTTGTTGATAACCGTCGAAAGCAAGAACCTGAATGGAGACGTGGACATTTTTACGGCGGAGGGGATGAAGCCGCTCGTTAAGATCACTCTGTTCGCGGAGAGCGCTACGGGAACAACGAAAGGCATTTACCTGCGAGCACGCCAGGACATGATCATGCGCGTGGAAGCCCGCAGCCCCAACGATGAGCCGGGAACCTACCGCGTAAGATTCGGCGGTTCGTTTGAGCCATTCAGCGGGGAAGTGGCTGGAGCCGAAAGCGGCACAGAGACTGAAACACCGACAGTTGCCAGTTCCAGCAAGGGCAGACCCGTTACCGCAACGGGTGCACGCATCGATCAGCCTGCGCCGGTGGAAGAAAAGCCAGAGCAGCCGGTGGCTGAACCGTCACCAAGTCCCGCGGAAACAACCGCCGCGAATACCACGCCGCCAAAGAGCACGCGTCCGAATCGGCCCGGGCGGCGCAATACGCGCCCAGCTCGCAAACCCCCGGCGAAACCGAAGCCGGCTGAAACCACTAGTGAAGCGGAAACCGCAAAGCCCGCGGAGACTACTCCAGAGGTCAAACCCGAAACTCAGGAGCCGCAAGCCGAGATTGGCCCGCGATTAATCATTGAGACGAAGGACGGCACCCGCATAGAGCGCCCGATGAGTACCGTGCGTCGAGTGGTCGTAGACAACGGTCAAATTATCGTGCTGTTGAAGACAGGTAAGATTGAGCGAGTGCCGATGTCGACCGTCCTCCGGATGTCGATTGAGCCATAGCGAGGGTCGTCGTCCGCTTAATGCCCTCCCTTACGGCCGGGCTACGGCACCGGCCAGCGCCGCGTGCAATACCTCAATGGCGAGGGCAGCAGCATGTTGCTTTCCGGATGGCAGGCCTGCCAACACACGCGCCAAATCCTGGCGAGTAATTCGCGCAGCTTCCGCGCGAGTCTTTCCCTCGATCATTTCCGTCAAAGCTGAGCCGCAGGCTAACGTGGGCGCGCAGCCGTACGCCAAAAACTTTGCCGCCTCGATCCTTCCCTCACATATTCGCAATGAGAGAACTATGCGATCGCCGCAAATGGGATTGCTGCGCTCAGCAATAGTGTTAGCGTCGTCCAGTTGGCCGGCGTTGCGCGGGCGAGCGAGATGGTCCTTGAGGATGTCAGAGTAAGCCAAAGTTTTATGTAGGACAGATAGTGCCGGCATCAATGGGGCGGTAGCTCGACCGTAGGGGAAGCGTTTCCATTTACGCCCTCTCTTACGGTCAGGCTACTGCCCCGCTTGCGTGTTCTACTTACTTAACGTAGCTTCTCGCGCCAGCGGCGAAAGTTGACGCAGGTTCTCCACCGATCGGCGCAAAACTGAGAGCACATAATCCACGTCCTCGTCGCAATTGTCTTTGCCGAAGCTGAAACGAATCGCGCCTCGCGCGTTTTCTTCATTCCCTCCCAGCGCTCGAATTACCGGCGACGGTTCCAGTGTTCCCGAAGAGCAGGCTGAGCCCGTCGAAACCGCCACGCCCTGCATGTCGAGATTAATCAGCAGGCCCTCGCCTTCGATGTAGCGGAAGGAAATGTTGGAGATATGCGGCAAACGATTTTCGGTGTTGCCGTTGAAGACTACGTCGGGAATTGTTTCGCGGATTTCTGCCTCCAGCCGATCGCGCAAGCGGCTCGCTTGCCGGTTTCTTCCTTCCATTTCTAACCCGGCCAGTCGGGCCGCAGCGCCGAAGGCAACTATGCCAGGGACGGCTTCAGTGCCAGCGCGGCGTTCGCGCTCCTGATGCCCGCCAATGTTCAATGGCAGCAAGCGTACTCCGCGTCGCACGTAGAGCGCGCCAATGCCTTTCGGCGCGTAAACCTTGTGAGCCGATAGCGAAAGCAAATCACAGCCAATCGAATCCACGTCGATCGCTACTCGTCCGGCGGCTTGTACCGCATCAGTATGAAACCAGATGTGCCGATGGCCGCGTGCACGGTGGTCCTTTAGCAAGGCTCCGATTTCAGTGGCCGGCTGGATGGTGCCAATCTCATTGTTGGCCATCATGATCGTGACCAGCACCGTGTCGTCACGCAGCGCGCGGCGAACATCATCGGCCCTGACTATCCCGTCGTCGTATACCGGCAGGCGAGTGACTTCCCAGCCTCGTTTTTCCAGAGCGGCGCAGATTCCGCGGACTGACGAGTGTTCAATTGCGGAGGTGATGATGTGTTGGCCATGAGATGCGGCGCCCTCGCAAAGACCGCGAATCGCCAGATTGTTTGCCTCAGTCCCTCCGGAAAGAAAAACGATTTCGTTTGCCCGCGCTCCAATCATTGCGGCGACGTTGCGACGGGCGCTATCGACCGCCGCACGCGCTTGCTGACCATAGAAATGCACGCTTGAGGGATTGCCGAAGCCCTCCTTCAGGTAAGGCAGCATCGCCTCGAGCACGCGCGGATCGACCGGCGTGGTCGCGCTGTGATCCAAATAAACTCGGCGAAGCGTGGTCATGCGTGTCCGTGTCGGAGCCGGGTTTGGATATCAGGTCTTGCGGCCCCTGAGAAACCCGTCACCCGTTTTCCGGCATCTAATGCTCCATCTGGAATGCCCGCGCGGGCCGACGGCTGGCTTTTTCCTCTTTTCTGGTTTGAGTCTAGGGTGGGTCAGAGTTAGCGTCAAGCGGCATGAAAGTTGTTATAAGTTCGTTGTGTTTGCGTCCGAGCCACGGCGTTGTCCGCTGGAGTTGATACCAGGAAGCGTCGTCGCAGAGGCAGTTTCAATGGTTGCTGTACCAGGTTGAGAAAGGATTTCCCCATGAGGCAGATGAGATATTTGTTGGTGCTGAGCCTTGCGCTATTCCTATCGGCGGTGCCGGCCGGCTTCGTTGTCGGTGAAGCGCGGGCGCAGGATCCCCAGGATCAAAGCCAGGCTAAGGGGGCGCTTATTCGCGGCTATCGCACCGGTTACTCCGATGGTTACGCCGCCGGGTACCAGGACGCAGCACAGAAAGCGCCGCGCGATTTTCGCACCAAAGACGAATATGTCGCGGGCAATCGGAATTACCTGACCAGTTACGGATCGGTTGAAGATTACCACGACGGTTACCAGCAGGGTTTTGAGGCCGGCTACAATTCAGGTTTCGATCATCGCGGCTTTGATTCGGCTATCCCGGCTACTTTGGAGCGCCGCGATAATACAGCGCCGTCCACGGCTCATGCCGATGATGCTGATAACTCATCGACGGCCGGCAACGCGCAGGCCGATCCAGCTCAAACCAATAGTTCAGCGCCGGTCAATTCAAGCTCGGGCGGAACGATCAGCATTCCCCGCGACACCGTGATGCGCGTTGAGTTGCTGACAAATCTTTCGACCGATGCCACGCAAAAGGGCGATCGTTTTCAGGCGCGCGTAATCGAGCCCAGTGAGTACCAGGGCGCGATTCTCGATGGACGAGTGACGCAGGTTAAACGGCCCGGCCGCGTAAAGGGCGATGCGCAATTGCAGCTTACCTTTGAACAGATTCGCCTGCCGGACAGCCGATGGACCAACTTGAGCGCGCAGGTTATTGAGGTTGTGCACAACAACACCAGCAAGGGCATCGGCGATGTCGATTCCGAGGGCGGCGTGCACGGGCAAGACTCGACCAGAAGCGACGTGACTAAAGTCGGCGCGGCCGCCGGTATCGGCGCGCTGATCGGAGCGATTGCCGGTGGTGGCAAGGGAGCTGCGATCGGCGCTGCGATTGGCGCGGGCGTCGGGACCTCAGGTGTGATCGCGGAGCAGGGCGAAGACATTTACCTGCGCCAGGGACAGGAGTTAAAGATTCGCACCGCGCGCGACGCGACTATCGGATAGACGAACGGATCCTCGCAAACTCACTTGCACTGCGGGGACGAGGTCAGGATGGCGTCATGCTAAACTGACCTCGTTCCCGCTTTTTATTTTCCGCGCGTTGGTTAAGGCTGATGACGCAAGCGCTGATTACGCTTTTGACTGACTTCGGCACGGCCGATTACTTCGTCGCCGCAGTCAAGGGGTCGATCCTTTCGACCTGCCGCGACGCGCGTGTGATTGACGTCACGCATGAGGTTCCGCCCCATGATATTCAGTATGCGGCGTTCACCCTGCTGGCGGCGTACAAGTCTTTTCCCGCCGAAACAATACACGTAGCGGTTGTCGATCCGGGCGTGGGCTCCTCACGGCGAGCAATCGTGGGGCGTTGTGCGGACCAATATTTTGTCGGCCCGGACAATGGCATCTTCAGCTATATCTTCGAACGCGAAGGCGACGCGAGGGTGATTCAAATTCAAAACGAAGAGTTCTTTCGCCGTCCAGTCAGCGACAGTTTTCATGGTCGAGATGTATTCGCGCCAGTGGCAGCGGCGTTGGCGAACGGCGTTGAACCAGATAATTTTGGCGCTGAGATCGCCGATTGGGTGCGACTCGATTCGTTGGCGCCAAAAGTGCTTGCTGACGGGAATGTCCAGGGACGCATCATTCACATCGATCGCTTTGGCAATTGCGTGACGAACCTGACGCGTGAAGACGTGGACGTAGGTTTTACGTTGGCGATTAATGACAGAGAAGTGACTTCGTTACGCCGCTTCTTTGGTGAAGCGAATGCTACGTCAGCCGAACTGTTTGCGATCTGGGGTAGTGCAGGCTTTCTGGAAGTCTCTGTACAGAATGGTTCCGCGGCCAGCATGTTGAGGGCGGGCGTCAACGACCCAGTAGAGCTATTAGTTCATAGAGAGCGGGGGTAAACCCGCCTTCCTGACTGCCGGTATCGTAGTTGTGTTAGTCAACTGACAGCACCCGCCTCACATGTTGCTGCTTGAATGAGCTAAGGCTTCTATTAAAAAGTTTTCGAACAGGATGCGGCCGTCGCGCGATTCGTTTTGATGTTCCCAACGCGTGCGGTTGCGATGCCAGTCTTCGAATGACTTTTCCAGGTGGAACTGGACGGTGTAGATCAGTTGCTGCTGATCGCGCTTGACCATCATCTGGTTGCGGCAGAGATACGAGGTTGCCAGCAGCTTAAAGCCCTCCGGCACCAGGTCGAGCTGCAGGCCGTGGTTTTGCCACACGCGCAGAATGCGGCCTTCCTTGGTGTAGTCCTGCCATAACTCCGAACGCGGATCGGTCATGCCACGAAAGATCGGATCGTCAGGCTCAGTGATGCGGATGAAACGATACTGATATTCAATCTGGCGGTTCTCGCGTTCCTCGTGCTGTTCGCGGTTGCTGAGCGTGACGACCTTGGCGCCAAAACTCAAACCGATCAATTGGTGGCCGCCGCAGATGCCCAGGGTTGGGATCTGCGTAGAGTGGATAAAGCGACTAAAGGAATCGAGAATCGCCGGGTTGTAGTAATCAAAATCACGCAGGGTGCCGCTTAATACGACTGCGTCGGGATTGAATTCCCCCACCGCTTCAGCCACGGCCGATACATGCGCGATGCGCGTGTGCGGCACTTTCACCAGGCGCCCCACGTTGCTGACGATGTTCTGCAACGCGAGCGTGGCAATCTGCCGTTCACGATTCAGGTGCGAAGCAACTTCAACCCCCCACTCGCGACGTGCCACGTCCGACAAGTCGTCTTCATCGCGCAGCAGATCGTCGACTATCAGCACGCGAGCCTCTTCGATCTGCTTTTCGATCGGTTCGTAGCGACAAAAGTTGCGTTGGTTGAAAGGGAAGGGAAGCGCCTCAGGCGCGTCGAGGTTCTGCATGTCGGTTGAGTGAATCTCCTGAAGTTCCTGCATCATCGGTCACAATCATTCTATCATGCTCGCTGTTGTTTTGTGTTCTGCGAAAAAACGGGAGTAGCCGCGCCGGCTCCGGCGTTCGCGATTGCTGCCCGGATCTCTGTTACCAGCATCTTCTGCATGGCGGCGGCGGCCGTTGTTCCTTCTTTTGCTGTGGCCTGGTCAGCCATTAATAACATTCGATGCCACGATGAATCGAGCTCATCGGCCAGATGCGAAATGCGTGTGATGTCATAAGGGACCGCAACCGCCGCGCACCCGGCACGAGCGAACACTGACAAGTAGCGCGCCGTTGCCAGATCGGGACAGAGCAGACGGCGCCCGCCAAGTTTTAATTCGACGCCCAACAGAGTGTGTTGAATACTGACGGATCTTGCCGCGGTTCCGAGTTGATACGAACGGGTCCGCATTTCAAGAATACGTGCGTAAATGTTGGGGAGCCACGCCTCTGCCAGCCGACCTTTTATTTCCTCGGCGAGTTGGGCTCTCGCAGAATTGGTTTTCCTTGCGCGGTCAGGTTCCCGGGTTAGGTTTTGTTTACTCACGATTAACTTGCATTCAGAAGCCCGACTGTTCAGGTGGGCCCGCAGCTTCGCTACGCACCTTCTGAATTGTCAGCGCTGGGAAACCGAAATGGAGGGTTTGGGTTGCAATGCGTTCAATACGCGGCCGGGGAAAATGCCGAGATAGAGCACGCCCATCACCACGATCACGATCGCGACGGCTAAACTGGCGGGAATGCGCGGCGGGCTCCACGGTGTCAGACGTTCACGAAAGAACATCACGATGATCAGGCGCAGGTAGTAGTACGCGGAGATCGCCGTATTGATAACGCCGATGACGACCAGCCATACATAGCCGCGATCGACAGCGGCGCGGAAGACCGCAATTTTCCCCATGAAGCCGGCAGTTAGCGGCATGCCTAACAGACTCAGCAGAAACAGCGAGAGCGCAAACGCGAGTCCTGGTGCTATGAAACCGATGCCGTTGTAATCTTCGACTTCTGTGCGCCGGTCGCCGCTGCGCGCAATCAACGTCACGATCGCGAATGCCCCGAGAGTCATCAGCGCATAAGTCAAAAGGTAGAAGATGACGGCTGCGACACCGGTATTTCGTTGCTCCAGATCGCTGCCGGCCCCCGCCGCGACGAACCCCACCAGGGCATAGCCGGCATGCGCGATGGAAGAGTAGGCCAGCATCCGCTTCACGTTGTTCTGCACAATCGCCACGACGTTGCCGATCGTCATAGTGGCCACGGCCAACACGACCAGAGTGCCCATCCATGCCTGATGTGCATATCCGGCGGTGCTGGCGGTGACGGCCGCGATGGGAAAGGCAATCAGGAAGACGCGCAGAAATGAAGCAAAGCCCGCGGCCTTCGAACCGGTAGCCATGAACGCCGTGACCGGCGTGGGCGCGCCTTCGTAAACATCCGGTGTCCACACGTGAAAGGGCGCTGTCGCAATCTTGAAACCGAATCCGACCAGCATCATCGCGGCGCCAGCGAACAGCAGCGAGGGATATAGTGACTGGCCCGAACGCGTAGCTATCTCGGCAATGTTGGTCGTGCCGGCCTGGCCCGTATCGGTGGCCGTGGCGCCATAAACCAGGGCAATCCCATACAGCAGAAAGGCCGACGAAAATGAACCGAGAATGAAATACTTCATCGACGATTCGTTGGAGCGCACGTCGGTGCGGCGAAAGCCGGCCATCACGTAAGTTGCGATCGACAAAATTTCAAGTCCGAGAAATATGATGACGAGGTCGCCGCCCGACGCCATTAACATCATGCCGCAGGTAGCGAACAGCAGCAGCGAGTGAAACTCCCCTGCCGGCAACTTTTCGTGATCGACCCAGATCATCGAAATCAGGATCGTCAGAGCCGAGACGATTAGGAAGATAAAGGTGAAGCCGAGGCGCAATTCATCGAGCACGATCATTCCGTTGAAGGCGGTGCGCGGGCCCGACCAGACAAGATCCAGCCAAATGGCGGCAAAGCTCGCGGCCGCCAGACTGATCAGAGAAAGTGCTCCGGTAATCCAGCGTTGTCGCGGCCGCGCAAAAGCGTCGACCAGCATGATGAGCACCGCCGCCAACCCGACGATCAGTTCCGGCGTGATCAACAGGAAGTTGACGTCGGTGGATAAAGTCTGCAGTGCTGGAAACAAAGGCATCGTTTGTTCTTACCTGTCCATTACAAAAGCTTATTCAAACGTTCCCGCATGCGGCTCTTATAAACTTCCGGCGCAGCCATGCCAAAATGCACCGGGTTGTCCAGCCGCCCTTGCTTGTCATAGAAGACGATCAGCGGCAGCCGCACGCGCCTGGTAAATTGTCCGAAGGTCGCTTTCGACGGATCGCGCAGCACTGGAAAAGTCAGTTTGCGCGCGCGGGAATACTTCTGCAGGTCCTTATCCGAAACATCTTCCTGACTCTCGATACTGACCCAGAAAAACTTTACCGGCTTGTCTTCATATTCGCGCTTCAGTTCTTCCAGTGCGTACAGCTCGGCGCTGCAGGGCGTGCACCAGGTGGCGCCGAATGAAACCAGGACGACGTTGCCATGCATCTGGGCCACGTCGTAAGTTTGCCCATCGATGCCCGTCAGCCTGATCGCCGTCTCGGGCGGCACGATGACGCCCGCGGGCGCCGCGACGGACGATGCTGTGCTCGAACAAAACGCACTGAGCAGAATTGTGATCAGGAGTGCCTTCATTAAGTTTACGGGCGCCCTTTCTCCCGGTTCGGTGCGCTGGAGTTCATTTCAATTGCGTGTTCATCGATCTTTACCGGAGCTGGGTGAACATCAACCGTTTCAATCGAGCCGCCCGATTCCTGCGCCATGAGCCGCGCGCGCACTGCCTGAATGCTCTGACTCGCTCTATTCAGAAATGGTCTGGGATAGACACCCATAAAAACCATGAGCAGCAGCAGTGGAACCAGTAATCCTACTTCGCGCCGGTTCAGATCGCGCAGGCGGGCGTTCTCTTCGCTGGTCGTCGTCCCGAATACGACGCGCTGCAACATCCACAACATATAAACCGCCGCCCAAATCACGCCGGTCGCAGCCAGGCCCGTGACGATCCATGTGTGTTTGACGGCGAGCGACGTCCACGCGCCCAGCATGATCAGAAACTCTCCCACGAACCCATTAAGGAACGGCAGGCCAATCGAAGACAGCGAGGCAAATACGAACAGGGCGGAAAACCATGGCATCGGCCGCACCAGTCCGCCAAAATCCTTGATCATGCGAGTGTGCCGGCGTTCGTAAATCATGCCGACAAACAGGAAGAGCGCCCCGGTCGAAACCCCGTGGTTCAGCATTTGGTAAAGCGCGCCCTGCATTCCCTCTTCGGTAAAGGAAAAAAGACCGAGCACCACAAATCCCATGTGGCTGACCGAAGAATATGCCACCAGCCGCTTCACATCGGGTTGGACCATAGCGACCAGCGCGCCATAGATGATTCCGATCACCGCCAGGGTAATCATGATCCACGCCATCTCGCGCGATGCATTCGGAAACAGACCGAAATTGAAACGCAGCAAACCGTAAGTGCCCATCTTCAACAAGACCCCGGCCAGGATCACCGAACCTGCTGTTGGCGCTTCCGTATGTGCGTCGGGCAGCCAGGTGTGAAAAGGGAAGAGCGGTACCTTGATACAGAAGGCCAGGGCAAAAGCCAGGAACAACCACAACTCCGTCCGGGGCGACAGAAGTTGCGGCGCTTGCTTCATCGCTTCCACGATGGTCGCGTAGTCAAACGACCCGTAGATGAAGTAAAGCGCGATAATGCCCACCAGCATCAGCAGGCTGCCGACCGCCGTGTAGATGAAAAACTTTACGGCCGCGTAAACGCGTCGCTCGCCACCCCAGATTCCGATCAGGAAAAACATGGGCACGAGCGAAGCTTCGAAGAACAAATAGAACAGCAGCAAATCGAGCGAGACAAAGACGCCGATCATCGCCGATTCCAGCAGGAGTAGAAAAATGTAATAAGAAAGCTCGCGTTTCCGGACGGCGGTCCAACTGCAAAGAATGGCTATCGGCATCAGCAGCGTGGTCAGCAGCACCAGCCACAAACTGATGCCGTCAACTGCCACGTGGTAATGGGCGCCGATGGCGCTAATCCACGGCACGTCCTGCTGGAAGCGAAATGCCGCGGTGTTCCCGCCCGCGCCCCCGATCAGGAAAAGAGACAGGCCAAAGACGACCAGCGAAAACAGCAGCGCGATCCAACGATAATCATCGTCGCGATCGCCGCGCGCGTACCTGTATCCGGCCAGCGCCACAGCGCCAACCACCGGCAGCAGAATAAGACTCGTCAGCAGGTACTGTTGCATCTCTAACGGACCCACAGTTGCAAACCACGAACTCCGGCGTAAGCGAAATATCCAATCACGAGCAACGCGCCCAGCAGGATGATCGCAGCGTAACCGCGCACAAACCCGGCTTGCAGATGTCGCACCAACGCACCGGCGTTGGTGACCAGCCTCCCAACCCCGTTCACCAGTCCATCGATAACTCCGACGTCGAATATTTTCCAGAGGCCTTCGCGCGAAACCGCGTGAATCGGATTAACGATCGCCGCGTCGTAGATTTCATCAACGTAGTATTTGTTTTCCAGCAGCGTGGGCATGCGCCGCAACGGTTGCCGCTCAAACATTACCCAGCCAAGGCCGATGCCGGCGAACGCGAGCAGGATTGAGATCCCAGCGAAGAGGCGTTCCTGCGAAATTTCTGCCGCGTTGTGGCCGCTTCCGCTTCCATGAGCTTCGCTGACTGAATAAGCCGGCTCGCCATCAACGGCCTGCGGTTTTGGCGATTGCCATTCAACCTCATCCGCATGGCCTGCGCCGGCCGCGCCCGGTTCGTGAGCCTGGCTAAGTGCCGGTTCCAGCGTTCTTTCAAAATAGTTCTCCGGATGTCCCCCAACCAGAGAACTGAGGGCATAGGGCACGCCCACCAGGCCGCCCACAAGCGACAATACCGCCAATACGATCAGCGGAATCGTCATCGAGCGTGGCGATTCATGTGGCTCGTGCGCGGCGTGGTCCACATGGTGCTGATCGGCGTGCGGGTTTTCGCCTGCGCTCTCGCGGAACCTTTCGTTGCCCCAGAAAGTCATGACCATCAATCTGGTCATGTAAATGGCGGTGAGCAGGGCGGTGACGGCGCCGGCGACCCAAAGCGCCTTGCCAAATCCGGCCGGCATGCCGGCGCCACCGGCGCTCCATGTCTTCCAGAGAATTTCGTCCTTGGAAAAGAAACCGGCAAAGATGGGAACACCGCAGATCGCCAGCCAGCCGGCACACATCGTGAGCCAGGTGATCGGCATGTATTTGCGCAAGCCACCCATGCGCCGCATGTCCTGTTCGTGGTGCATTCCGTGAATGACCGATCCGGACCCAAGGAACAATTGCGCTTTGAAGAAGGCGTGCGTCATTACATGGAAAATCGCCGCGCCAAAAGCACCGACGCCGCAAGCCAGGAACATATAGCCGAGCTGCGAAATGGTGGAGTAAGCCAGGACCTTCTTGATGTCGTTCTGCGCCAGTCCGATCGTGGCCGCGAACAAAGCGGTAGCGGCCCCAATGATAGCCATCACAAACATCGCGAAGGGCGCGTGCGTAAAAATCGCGGAACAGCGGACCACCATGTACACGCCCGCCGTCACCATCGTGGCCGCATGGATTAGCGCCGAGACCGGAGTTGGTCCCGCCATCGCGTCCGGCAACCACACAAACAATGGTATCTGGGCGCTCTTGCCCGTGGCGCCGATGAAAAGGAGCATGGCAATGGCGGTGATACTGCCGCCACCCAGGAAAATGGCTTTCCAGGTGAACGCGTCGGGCGTCGCCTGGCTAATCACTTGCAGCGCGCTGGCCACACCCATGTCGGGCTTGGCGAAGAAACTGATCGTTCCCGTCATGAAAAAAATCAGCATGATGCCCAGCACAAAGCCCCAATCGCCGATGCGGTTGGCGATAAACGCTTTCTTCGCGGCGGGCGCTGCTTCGGAGCGGTCCAGGTAGAAACCAATCAGCAGGTAAGAGCAAAGCCCGACGCCTTCCCAGCCGACAAACATCAGAAGGAAATTGTCCGCGAGGATCAGCGTCAGCATCGCGAACATGAAGAGATTCAAGTAAGCGAAGAAGCGATAGTAGCCCGGGTCGCCCTTCATGTAGCCGGTGGCGAAGATGTGAATCAACAGGCCAACAAAAGTAATGAAGAGCGCGTAGATGCCGCTCAGACGGTCCAGGGCGAGGCCAAAGTCGGCGCGAAAAGTTCCCACCTGAATCCAGGTCCACAGGTGGTCCATGATCGGCGTTTCCGACACCAGGGCGCCATGGGAGTTAAACGCCAGGAAGAAAGCGATGACGGTGGAAACGGCCACGGCACCACAGGCTACGACGCCGATAAAGCGCTCGTTACGCAGGCGCCGGCCGGCGAACCAGTTGATGGCTGCGCCTGCAAGCGGGGCGAAGATGATTACGCTGAGAAGGTGTCGTGGCATTAACTAAAGTTCATTTGAGCAACATCACGGCTTTGCCGCCTGATGTGCGGAAGGCCTGCGGCCTTCCCTCACGAGATTCAATTCTTTTGAGGCTGCGCCTCAAATCGGAGGCATAGCCTTCCCGTTTCCAGAACGATATCGGAAAGGCAAAGCCTTTCCGCACATCAGGCGGCGAAGCCGGTCGTTATAGCTTCAAAATATTTGCTTCATCGACGTTCAGCGATTCGCGGTTGCGAAACACTGTAATAATGATTCCCAGTCCGACTGCCGCTTCCGCTGCGGCCACGGTCATCACAATGAAAACAAAGAGCTGGCCCGTCACGTCGGCAAAGAAACTGGAGAACGCTACGAACGTCAGGTTCACGGCGTTCAGCATCAGCTCGATGCACATGAACATCGAAATCACGTTTCGCTTAATCAGAACGCCGGCCGCGCCGATGGTAAACAGCACGGCAGACAGCGCCAGATACCATGAAAGTTGTGGATTCATTTCAATTAATCTTTTACCCGCGCCCGCAATTCATGGCTAATCGTTATCGGCGCTTCGCCGAACTCCATCGATGCCGAGGACGCACGCGGCTTCGTCCGTTGTATTTGTCACTATTGGCTGTGCGCCGGCGGCCGGTTCGCTATCCAAAACATCCGGGGCCAGTACCTGTGCTCCCGGCACTACTCCCGCGCGCGCAGACAAAAGCCCGCCGGTGCGCGCCAGCGTCATGGCGCCAACGATGGCCATCAAGAGCAAAAGCGAAGTGATCTCAAATGGCAAAAGGTAACTGGTGAACAGTCCGGTGCCGATGGAAAAAGTCTGGCCCACATCAGACACGTTATCGCGCGGCGTCGCCGGCGATGCTTGCACGAAATAAATCATGAAGGCAGCTTCGGCAAACAAAACGCCGGCTAGCGCGACCGCAGCGCCAACTAAGAATGGCAAACGCGTTCGGCGGCGTTCCTCCTGTTCGACATTCAGCAACATGATCACAAAGACCACCAGGACCATGATGGCTCCCGCGTAAACGATCACCTGCACGGCGGCAATGAACGGCGCCGCCAGCGTCACGTACAGTCCGGCGAGCGAAATGAAAACGCCGACCAGTGACATGGCGCCATACAGCGGATGACGCTGGACGACGACCGAGACCGCGCAGCCGATGGCCATGCCCGCAAAAAGAATAAAGATGAGTCCCGTCATTATTCCAAAAACTTTGTGCTAGCCCCCTCCCTCTGGGAGGGGCGTTGGGGGAGGGCTTAGCTCACGAACCCTAACTGCGATCTGGCGCGCGGCCTCGACGGCCGCGCGTAGTGTTTCAATTCTTGTTACCGCCTAAAACCCTCCCCAACCCCTCCCACGGGGAGGGGCTATCGGACGCGTCTCAAACCCAGCCGAACATCGCCAGCGTCGCCGTCAGTACTATGTTGAAAATTGCCAGCGGCAGCAGAAACTTCCAGCCAAAATTCATCAACTGGTCGAAACGAAAACGTGGCAACGTGCCGCGCAGCCAAATATAAAGAAACAAGAAGAACAAAATCTTGCCGAAGAAATACACGACGCCGAGCGCCGGAAACTGCGCTACGCCCGGGCCGTTCCAGCCACCCAGAAACAATGTCGTTGCCAGCATCGACACGGTAATCATGTTGATGTATTCGGCGTTAAAGAACAGAAGAAACTTGATCGAACTGTATTCAGTATGAAAGCCGGCCACCAGTTCGGTTTCCGCTTCCGGCAAATCAAAGGGGACGCGATTCGTTTCGGCGATGGCCGAGATCAGATAGATGATGAAACCGATCGGCTGATAAATGATGTTCCAGTGCAAACCCGCCCAGCCCGATTGCTGCACCACAATGCTGTAGATGTCCAGGGTGCCGGACATGATCACGACGCCGATCAGTGACATTCCCAACGAGAGCTCGTACGAGATCATTTGCGCCGAAGACCGCAGCCCGCCCATCAAACTGTATTTGTTATTTGAAGACCATCCCGCCAACGCGATGCCATAAACGCCCACCGAAGTAACGCCCAGCACGTACAGCAACGCCACATCGAACCGCGCTATGCGCAATTCAAATGTTCCGAGGTAGGGAAGTGTGATGGCCGGCCCGAAAGGATAAACCGCGAGGGCCATGATGGCGGTGATGATGGCAATGATGGGGGCGAGCAGGAATACGAACCTGGTTGACTGGTTAGGAACCAGATCCTCTTTGACCATCGTCTTGATGAAATCGGCAAATGACTGCAGCAGGCCGGCTGGCCCAACACGATTCGGTCCCAGACGACCTTGCAGGAGGGCGAGCACCCGCCGTTCCGCCCACACTGTAAACGCACACAACATCATGATGGTGAGGAACGCGACAGTGATCCCCACAAACAGCATGACCGTGTGAATATATGGGTTGTTCAGATCCATTTAGTTATCGTCGTGAACCGTGAACCGTGAACCGTGAACCGGAAACCGTGAACCGTGAACAGTGAACCGTGAACATTGAACGGTGAGCAGTGAGCAATAAACTGTGACGCGCCGGCACACCATTCTCTGTTTACGGTTTACGGTTTACGGTTCACGGTTCACGGTTCACGCTTCACGGCCAACGGCCAACGGCTCTATCTGGTACAGGGGCGAAATCCTCAACGTCTCCGGCTCTGGATTGCCGGCGGCCAGCAAATGAAACTGCGCCACCTTGTCAGTTAAAGTCCCCAGCTTAAACAGTTCGTGCCCGACGTCAGGAGTGCCCGTTATCTTCTCAACGTTCTCGTCCAGCGCGGTTACCGCTTCCCGTACGGTTTTCATCTCCGCCGAAAGATCGCGTTTCGGAGCGATGGGGTGCTTCACCTGGACCGGCTTGCTTTCATCTTTCAAGAGCGGATAACGCAGATCGGCGTACGCCGGAACGCGCGCGGCAATTTCGCGAAAAACCGCTGCGGCTGACATCTGGAAACCAAAATCCACGCCCAGCTCTTTGGCCAGTTGCGCCGTGATCATCCAATCGGCTTTCGCCTGGTGAACTGGCGGAATCGATTGCCGCACGCGCTGAACGAAGCCGTCGTTGTTCGTGAATGTGCCGTCTACTTCGGCAAACGAGGCGGCCGGAAACACCACGTCGGCGAATGCAGTTGTGTCTGTTTCGAAAAGTTCCTGGACGATCAATAGATCCAGTTGGGCCAGGGCCTCAGCCCGCCCGTTGAAGTGTTCAGGCAAAAAGCTTCCGGCAACATACAAAGCGCGAACGTCGCCGCCGGCGCTGTCCAGTAATTGAGTAACCGAACCTTTGCCGCTCATCATGCCCATGTCAATCGCGCCGATGCTGTTGTTGTAGAGCGGCAGCGGATGCAGCAGGATGCGCCGGCCCTCCTGCGCGAAAGCATAAGGCAGCTGTGCGACGATCGACTGCGCTGCAGCGCTCACTTCGCCGCCCAGCATGATGACCAAATCGCCGTCCGTCGCGTTGATTGCGTCACGGAGAGCAACCAGCTCAGACACCTCGATGCCGCACTTGCGCGCGACCAGTTTGTCGTCAGCATCTCCGGACAAGGCCAGAACCGCGGCCTCACCGCTACCCGGGCTAATGTGCACAAACTGGGCTGCCTGTTCGCGCAGGCGGATCGGTACCGTATTGACGATAAGCAATTTCGCGCCGCCGTTACGCACCGCCTGGCGGATTTGTTTGCCCGTCAGCGGCTGCAATTCTTCGGGCTCACCGCCGATCAGCAGAATGGTTTTGGCATAGCGAATGTCGCGATGAGTTGCCAATTGGCCGCCCATATCACTTATCAGGTTTACCAGGCTGTACGCTTCGCTCGCCGCAAGGTTTTGATGGCCCAGAACTTCGGTCGCGAACTTACGCAAAGAATAGAGCGCTTCATTGGTCAGGCGCGGGCTGCCTACGACGCCGATCGATTCCGCGCCGTGTTGCTCGCGCACCTTCACCAGCCTGCTGGCGGCGAAGCGAATCGCTTCGTCCCAGGTCGCGGGAATCAGCCGCCCGTCTTTCTTGTAGCGAATCAGCGGCGTGCGAATGCGCGCCTCGTGATTCACAAACGGGTGGCCGAAGCGGCCCTTGATGCAAAGAAACTCGCCGTTCAATCCATTCACGTGACGATCGCGCGCCACGATGCGCATCAACTCGCCGCCGCGTGAACCCAACGACATCTGACAGCCGTCCGAACAATAGGTGCAGGTGGAAACGGTCTGGCTCAGCTCCCATGGCCGCGCTTGATGCCGGTAGGTGCCGTCGAGCAGAGTCCCGGTAGGGCAAACCTCGATACAGTTCCCGCACTGCGAACAATCCAGCCAGCCGCCATAGGTTCCGATGACCGTGTTGGCGCCGCGCCCGCCGGCTTCGATCGCATCTTCGCCCATCCATTCGTCGCAAACGCGCGTGCACCGTTTGCACAGGATGCAGCGTTGCGGGTCGTTCGCGACCATCGGCGACAGATATTTCTCCGGCCGCGCATTCTTTCTTTCCGTAAAGCGCTCTTCCAGACCGCCCCAATCGAAAGTCATTTCCTGCAGCTCGCATTCGCCCCCGCGATCGCACACCGGGCAATCCAGCGGATGATTTGCCAGCAGAAACTCCATCATCGCGCGCTGGGCCTTTTCGATCTCTTCGCTCTCGGTCGTGACCACCATGCCGTCCGTGCAGATAATGGTGCAGGAGGTTTGCAGCTTCGGCATCTTCTCAATGCGCACCAGGCACATGCGACATGAGGCTTGCAACGCGAGATCGGAGTAGTAGCAGAACGAGGGAATGTCGTACTCGTTTTCGCGGCACACATCGATCAGGCGCGCGCCTTTGGCGACCTGAAAGTCTTTGCCGTTGATGGTTACTTTGATTAGTTCAGTTGACATTTCATCGTCATTCTTAAGCCCATCGTATCGTCATTATTAAGCTCATCGTTTAGGGGCGGGCTACCGCCCGCCCATCTCTGTCACTAATACTTCCTAGCGAAAGCGGCGTCATGGCGGGCAGTAGCCCGCCCCTAAACAGTAGTTGGCTCTGACGTGCGACGTTCCAACCCAAACGCTGGAAAACTCTCACCACTTCGCGTCCGCTAAGAACCGGCAGCGACGCCATCAGGCCGCCACCTCGACCTGTCTGGTTTCAATCGTAAGTGGCAATCCTTTTTCACCGCGCACTTCCAGGCATAGTCTTATTGCATCCTTAATGTTCTCTAGAGCATCATCCTTTGTCGTTCCCTGGCTGATGCAGCCTGGAATAGAAGGACACTCGACAACCCAAATGCCATCTTCATCTCTGTCTACAGTCACGGTAAAAACCATTGAGCACCTCCTAAGCCCATCGTTTAGGGACCGGCTACCGCCGGCCCATCCCTGTCGCTAATACTCTTCCTGGCGAAAGCCGCGTCATGGCGGGCAGTAGCCCGCCCCTAAACAGTAGTTGGCTTTGAGGAGCCACCGTTTCCAACTAAATGCTTTTTGAAATCTTCGGGAAATCTCTTAATCGCCGACTGTATCGGCCACGCGGCGGCATCGCCCAGGGGACAAAACGATTTGCCTTCGATGTTGTCGCAAAGGTCCAGCATCAATTGCGCGTCCCCAGGTCGCCCGTCGCCGTTCGCGATGCGACGGAAAATCTTTACCAGCCAATCAGTGCCTTCGCGGCAGGGCGTGCACCAGCCGCACGATTCGTGTTTGTAAAACTCAGTCAGGTTCATAGTGGACGCGAACACATCCACCGTTTCATCCATCACGATGAAGCCGCCGGAGCCCACCATCGATCCGGCCGCCACCAGGCCTTCGTAGTCCATCTTCACGTTTTTGCCGATGATGTCTTCGGCCCGCATGATGTACACGCTTGATCCGCCCGGTATCACCGCTTTCAACTTGCGTCCGCCCAGGATGCCGCCACAGTCTTCGAAGATAAACTTCTCCATGTCATAGCCCATGGGCAGTTCATAAACACCGGGGCGATTGATGTGACCTGAGACGGACCACAGTTTGGTGCCGCCGCTCTTCTCAGTGCCCAGCTTCTGATAAGCCTCGCCGCCGTTGTTGATAATCCACGGCACCGCGCAGAACGTCTCCACATTGTTAACTACGGTCGGGCACGCATAGAGGCCGGCAATAGCAGGGAATGGAGGCTTCATGCGTGGATGACCGCGCATGCCTTCAAGGGAGCTCAGCAGCGCCGTCTCTTCACCGCAAATGTAAGCGCCGGCGCCGGTGTGCGTGTAAATATCGCAGGAGAATTCGGCGCCGAAAATGTTCTTGCCGATTAAGCCGGCGGCACGCGCTTCCTCGATCGCGCCATCCATGATGTCGATCAGGTAATGATATTCGCCACGCGTGTAGATGTAGCCCGCTTTCGATCCCAGCGCGTACGCGGCGATCAGCATGCCTTCCAGGTGCAGGTGCGGGTCGCGTTCAAGCAGGTAACGATCTTTGAAAGTGCCCGGCTCTGACTCGTCCGCGTTGGAGACGACGTACTTCGGCTTTGGCGAATCCTTCGGCACGAAACTCCACTTCGTGCCGGTAGGAAAGCCGGCGCCTCCCCGGCCGCGCAACTGAGATTTCTTGACTTCGTTAATGACCTCATCCGGAGTCATCGAAGTCACAACCTTCTTCAGCGCCTCATAGCCGCCGTTCGCGCGATACACGTCCAGCTTGTGCGAGTTCTCAAGGCCGAATCTCGCAAGCAACAGGGGTTCGCAACCAATGGCGCCGATGAACATATGATTTTCGCTTCGACTCACGACGAATACCGGACTTTCAAATACAGCGTGCATTGGACCATCGGCTCGACCCCCAGCGGGTTGATCACCGCATCGAACGCACTGATGTCCAGTGGATCTAAATACGCGCTACTGCTCTTGCGCAGGCGGATGACGCGCGAGGAAGACGAGTCACTACTCTCTACCGAGCCGGACTCGTACGCGGTGTACGCCCGGTAAAGCTCGCCCGGGTAATTCGTTTCGTATCGCTCATTCGCGACGGCGCTGCGTTTCAGTTTCAGATTCAGCAGCCGGTTGTAGTTGTCTTCCTTTTGTCGAACGATTTGGCTGGCTTGATCCAACAGGCGCGCGCGAATCGCGGCCATGTCTTTAATGATGTAGTCGACTTTTATCAGATCGAAGATCGACGCCTGGGCCGCCGCGCCCACCAACTTCTCCAGCAACGCACGGTCCCGGTAACGGACCGCTACGGTTTTCTTCGTCTCGAATCCGGAAAGTTTCTCGCGAATGGTGCTGCTGGTTTCCGGCACAAAGTTGTAAACCCTGTTCTGCGTGATGAAATCAATGTAGATGTCTTCGCGTTTCACTCCCAGGCGATTCGCGGCGCTCATGAAATTGTCGATCAACGCGTTCACCTTGGCGTTACTCTGCTGCGCGTCGGCCCCTTCCTGCGCGACGCCGAAGACGGCAATGAATTCGTCCGCCGGCGCATTCAGCAAGACGTAAGCTTCGACGTACTGGACGGGGATCAAATCTTTGTTTTCCGGCGTCGTGACCACGCCATTGCTCGGCTCGCTGCGTCCGCGCGAGCGATCGTAAATACGATTGCCGGCTTCCTGCGCCTGCGAAACTGCGGCCAAAGCAACTAAGACCAGCAGCATGAAAATCAAGTTCGTTGTTATCAGCTTCTTCATATCGTTTAGCGGCGGGCTGCTGCCCGCCGTCAATAACAAGTCCGGCGGGCCGTAGCCCGCCGCTAAACCAAAAGGATCACGGTAATGAATCCAGTATCTGATCTACCTTTTCCGGCGTCAGGTTCTCGTGGTAGTCAAACCCGATCTGAAACATCGGGGCCGTGCCGCACGATCCCAAACACTCGACCAGGGAAATTGTGAACCGGCCGTCGGCCGTCGTTTCTCCCGGCTTGATTCCCAGCTTCCGGCAAACGTAATCGGTTATCTTTGGTTCCCCCATGATTTTGCACGACAGCGTTTTGCAAATCTGAATGTGGTATTTCCCGACCGGCTCCGTATTGATCATCGAATAGAAGGTCGCAACTTCCCAGATGTCAGTGATGCGGAGTTTGAGTCGATTTGCTAAATACAAAACGCCCGGGGGATCAAGATAACCGCCCCGCTCCCGCTGGACGATAAACATCAAGGGCAGAATGGCGGAACGCGGCACGGGATACTTCGCCAGGTGCCGGTCGATTTCCGCTTCCACCTCAGGCGAGAAAGTGGCCGCCTCCTCCGGCATATGCACCGGCTGCGAGAGCGGGACGATTTGAATTGGTCCGTTCATGATCAAGGAGTTTTCGAGTTTCGGGTTAGTCTCAGGTCTCGAGTCTCAAGACTCAAGTCTCAAGTCTCAAGACTCAAGTCTGAAGGAACTGAGCCTGGGACTTGAGACCTGAGACCTGAGACCTGAGACGAATTCGGACCCGTAACCGAAACCCGTTCTTACCTATCAATCTCCCCTAAAACGATATCCAACGACCCGATGATCGCGACGATGTCAGCGACCATGGCGCCTTCGGCCATCAACGGCAGCGCTGAAAGATTCACAAAACTTGGTCCGCGGAAATGAACGCGCGCAGGCTTTGGCCCGCCTTCAGACTTAACGTAAACACCGAGCTCGCCTTTCGACGCTTCGATCGCCTGATAGACCTCGCCGGCCGGCACATCAAATCCTTCGGCCACGATCAAAAAGTGATGAATCAAAGCATCCATGTGCGTCTTCATCGCTTCACGATCCGGTAACACAACTTTTGGGGCATCGGCCTTTACCGAACCAGGTCTGAGCCGCGACAGAGCCTGGATCACAATCTTGTGCGACTCGCGCATTTCGCGCATCCGGACCTTGTAGCGGGCCCACACGTCGCCGTCGTATTCGATCGGGACCTCGAAATCATAATTCTCATAACCGGTGTACGGACTCGCGCGCCGCAGATCAAGCTTCACTCCGCTACCGCGCAAAGACGGGCCGGAGAGTCCCCAGTCGATGGCGTCTTCGGCCGAGATTCGTCCAACGTTCTGCGTGCGCTTTTGGAAAATCCGATTGCCGGTCAGAAGGGAATCAAACTCATCGACGGCGGCGCTGAAGTCATCGGTAAACTGTTTGACGCGACGCTCAAAACCCGGCGGCAGATCCATCATCAATCCACCGATGCGGAAATACGACGGGGTCAAACGACCTCCGGACGCAGCTTCGATCAAGTTGAGAATCTTTTCGCGCTCGCGGAAACAGTAAAAGAAAACGGTCATCGCGCCGATATCGAGCGCGTGCGTTCCCAGCCACACCAGGTGCGAGGCAATGCGCTGCAGCTCGCACATCAGCACGCGGATCGTTTGCGCCCGCTCCGGAATCTCCAAAGCCAGCAGTTTCTCCACCGCCATGACGTACGCCAGGTTGTTACCGAGCGGATTCAGGTAATCCATGCGGTCAGTGATCACGATGCCCTGCTGGTATTTCTTGTACTCGAACAGCTTCTCCATGCCCGTGTGGAGATAGCCGATGTCGGGCGTCGTTTTCACCACCATCTCGCCATCCAGCACAAGCTCCAGCCGCAGCACGCCGTGCGTTGAGGGATGTTGTGGCCCCATTGAGATCGTCATCTGCGTGTCCAGCGGACGATCGACGATCTCAAACTGCGGCGGCAGATTTGTGGTGGAAACGCTCATTTAAGTCAGGCTGTACGGCTCATAACCGCGAAGCGGAAAATCTTTTCGCAACGGGTGACCTTCTGAATCTTCCGGCATTAAAATTCGCCGCAGATCCGGATGGCCGTCGAAAATTATTCCCATCAAATCGTATGTCTCGCGTTCGTGCCAGTTGGCGGTGCGCCACACGCCAGTCACAGTAGTCACATGCGCGTCGTCGTCGTGCAACAGAACTTTGAGACGTACGCGATGAAGCTTCGTCGTCGAGAACAAGTGGTAATTGACTTCAAAGCGGGGCTCTTCCTCCGGACCGCGATCGACGGCGGAAAGATCCGCGAGAAAGTTGAACTCGAGTTCCGGACTGTTCTTCATGAAAGTGCAGGCGGCGACAATGTGTTCGCGCGGAACTACGATCGTCGTTTCCCCAAACGCATGGATGACCTGCACGATCCAATCAGGGTGCTCACACTGTAACGCCGCCACCGGGGGTGACGGCGTGGCAACTTGCTCGGGCACGATCTCGACTGGCATATCGGCGCCGGGCTGAGCTTCATTCGACATCAAGAATTCCTCTGGTCACGGACGATGGACCATCGGCGATGGACCATAACTGCCGAGCTCTTTCCCATCGTCCATGTCTATCGTCCATCGTCTCTCTACGATGACCGGCGCCGCTCATGCTTTGACGCATGAGCGTAAGGACGCTCCATGGGTTCCGCTTGACCCTTCGGCGAGCCGCTGGGAAGCGTGCCTGGTGGTACCGCCTCAAAAGCCTCTTCCGCCGGAATATCCTTGCGGTCGCGCACGGATTCGTTCCCCACTTTGTCCTGCAACATCATAACGGCGTGAATCAGCATTTCCGGGCGCGGAGGACAACCGGGGATATACACATCGACGGGCACGATCTTGTCGACGCCCTGAACGATCGCGTAATTGTCGAAGACACCGCCCGAGGTGGCGCACGCTCCCATGGAAATTACCCACTTCGGTTCCGGCATCTGATCGTAAATACGTCGCAGTACCGGCGCCATCTTCCGGGAAACTCGTCCGGACACGATCATCACATCCGCTTGGCGCGGCGAAGCCCGAAAGACCTCGGCGCCAAAGCGGGCCAGATCGTTTCGCGAGCTGGTGGCATTCATCATCTCGATCGCACAACAGGCCAACCCGAACGTCGCTGGCCAGAGCGAAGATTTGCGCGCCCAGTTGATCAGCGAATCAAGCCGCGTCGTCAACACTTCGGGCAAAGCTTCGGCAATGATGTTTTCCAGTCCCATATGCAGAATGATTAAGCAGCCGGACGGACTTGCACGTTCCGCTTTTCGGCCGCTGCCAGTAATCGCGCCTCGGCCTCAGCCTCGCGACGCGCGCGCTCGCCCCAATCAAACGCGCCCTTCTTCAACACATAAACGTATCCGGCCAGTAACAAGGCGACGAATAACATCATCTCCACGTATAGCAACGTGCGCAATCCATACTGCGGCGCGGACAGCCTTTTAAATACGACGGCCCAGGGAATTAGAAAAATGACTTCGATGTCGAACAGGATGAACAGCATAGCGATGAGGTAAAACTTTACTGAGAACCTCTCGCGGGCGCTGCCTACCGGATCTTTGCCGCATTCGTACGGCATCAGTTTGGTGCGGGTGGACTTGCGTTGGCCGACTATTCGCGACAGCAGGATGTTCGTCACAGCGAAACCAGCCGCCACAATGAAGATCAGGAGGATCGGAAGATAAGCAGTAAGATCAAAGCTCATAAATCTACCAGCCCCCGAGCGAGCTATGGCGCAAGAGTACGCCAAAATCAAGCCGGGCTGCTGCCGACACTGCGCCCGAACTTTACGTAACCAACAGCTTGAGAATCATTGTACAAAGTCATCCTATTCCATCAAATAGAGGGTGTCAAGCAACTCCACTTTGCGAAAAAGTGTCCGTTTCAAACGTGATTGACCGCCTGAAAATTCGTGTGTTACTGTTTCGCCGGACCTCACTAAAAAGATGTTTGGAGACCCTGTCCCTTGCGCTAGCGCTCAGTCTGAACACCGGTGATTACAGGATTCAACACGGACGTCGAGCATAACGGTGTGGTCTATCACGTGCAGACGGAAGATAAGGGCCTTGCCAGTCCTTTGATCCTCTCGCTCGTGTACACCCGCGGAGAAATTCTCGCGAGCAAACGCTCTCCTTACAACGATCTGATCGCCAGTGGATTTGACGAGAAGGTCCTGGCGGAACGCCTGCTCCGACAACACAAACTGATCTGCGCCGCCATTCATACGGGCCGTATCGAAGATCTTAAGCGGATGGGCCAGCGCGAGACGCCGGAACCGGCGCCGGCTCGGTTCGAAGAAGCGCCAGTCCTGACCTCGGATGAGGCCGGGCCTGATGCTGGGCCTGATGTTGGCGGTGATTCAGGTCAACCTGCTGACGAATTGCCTGGTATTTTCGAAGCGATTCTTCCCGATCCTGACCAAACACCATTGGCCGCCACGGCAGCGGCGGCAGATATTCTTCGGATTAACCTGCTTGAAGAACGCGACCTGCGCAGCGGACAATTCGCGACTCTCCGTGTGCGGGTAAGTCGCGGCACGCTCGATGTGCAAGGTCCGGTGGCGGACGCACATGTGGTCTTGAAAACGTTAGGCACGACCTTCCGGCCGGTTTCTACTTTTGCCAAGACCGACAAGGACGGCATCGCCATCATGTTTGCAGCCCTGCCGAAGTTTACCAGTGGACGGGCAGCGATCCTCGTTCGAGCTGACGCGGCGGGCGAAAAGGCTGAATTGCGCCGCATCATTCTGCCGGCATAGAGGAGAGGCGTTTGCAGATCGAGGTTAATGGAGAGACGCGCGAGGTCGCAGATCGGATCGCGCTCATCGACTTAATCAGGGAACTCGAACTGGCGCCGGAGCGGGTGGCGATTGAGTTGAACAAAAAGGTCGTGCGGCGCATCGATTGGCCCGCTACGTCTGTTGCGGAAGGTGATCGGATTGAGATAGTTCATTTTGTCGGCGGGGGACGGTCCGCAGATTACTCAGATTACGCAGATGACAAAACACGAAAAGGCTAAACAAGAACTCCCACGGTTCGCATCCTTAACACGTTTGCATTCTTAATCTGCGTAATCTGCGGATAGAATAGTCAAGAAGAGTTTTATCAATGAAGGCAACAACAACAACCGATTCAGCGTCGCTGCAACTGGGTCGCTATACTTTTTCATCCCGGCTGATTATCGGTACGGGGAAATATCGCAGTCACGAAGAAATGAAGGCAGCGCATCGCGCGTCTGGCGCCGAGCTGGTGACCGTCGCAGTCAGGCGCGTGCCCCTGGATCGCAGCAGCGAATCGTTCCTCGATCATCTGGATCCCGCGCTGCAGATTTTGCCGAACACTGCCGGATGTTACACGGCCGATGAAGCAGTGCGGACGGCGCGCCTGGCGCGTGAAGCGTTGAATACGGATTTGATCAAGTTGGAAGTCATCGGCGATCAGACCACGCTGTTTCCCGACAATGAGCAGACCCTCGAAGCTGCTCGCATTCTGGTGAGTGAAGGGTTCACAGTTCTTCCTTACTTCAGTGACGATCTGATCATGGCTAAGAAGCTGCTGGCCGCTGGTTGCGAAGCGGTGATGCCGTTGGCGGCGCCGATTGGATCGGGGCTGGGAGTGCAGAACCCCGCCAACCTGCGCATCATGCGCGAGCAGTTGCCGGACGCTAAGATCATCGTTGACGCTGGAGTTGGCACCGCCAGCGACGCCGCGATCGCCATGGAATTGGGCGCCGACGGAGTGTTGATGAATACCGCGATTGCCGAGGCCGAAGATTCAGCGAGCATGGCCCAGGCGATGAAACTGGCGATCGAAGCCGGCCGGTTGGCGTACCTGGCGGGCCGCATGCCGAAACGTCTGTACGCCAGCGCCTCGAGTCCGCTTACCGGCGTTGTGCGGTGACTGCAGACAACCGCTAGCCGGCGCTCGCTGCGCCATTCGGATTATCGATCACGAACAACCATGAGCCGTCAGACTGTTTCCTGACTACGTCTGAAGTTTGACCAGCCAACTCCACCGCACTGCCATCAGGGCCTGTGCCTTTCAGTGTCCAACGCCCAAACAGCAAAGCCACATCACCCGCTTGAAAAACTGTGGGCGCTTGTAGATCGAATTTGCCGTTCAACGCCAGGAACGCACCAAACGCTTCGCGAATCGCGGCGTGCCCGCTGACCACAACGCCAGGTTGCGGCACCAGCGTCGCATTCGGTTCATAAAGCGTAATTAGCGAGTCGAGATCCGCGGCGGAAAAATACTGCGAGAATAGCGTGTAAATTTCTTCAGGCGTATTGGCTGGCATTGTTTCTCCTGGTTGCAGGCTTAGTGTTCGATCTGAAAAAGACGAAGTCAGAACCGGGAGCGGTAGCGACCGGGCCCGACTTTGAACGCACAAGTCTTTAGGGTTAGCTGGGTCCGGTCGCTACCGCTCCCGGTTCTGAATTTGTGTTCCGGTTGAACTATAAGCATCCCTACCATGTTTTTCGAATCGGGTGCGCCTCAGTATTGAATATGACTTTGTTGAAATCCAAAGTTCGTGGCGGCGCAAACAGCAAATAGAAGTATTTGAACGTCTCGGCAAAAAGAAAACTCTGCATCGAATCTGACTTCTCCTTCGTCACCACGCTCTTGAGCGCTGCATAACCAACGTCGTTGCGACAGTGCTTCACAAAGTCTTCGAACATGGTCTTCCCCGTCTGCACGTAGATGGGATTTCTGCTGAGGCGATGAAGATAATAGGCCGACTCAACGATTTCCGGACGCAGCGGATACCCCGGAGAGACAACCTGCATTGTTTTGTAGTCAAGCTCCTCCGGTTCAATTGCATGCAACCGCCACATCCTCAAGGAGGAGGTCTGCAAACTTTTTGCCCGCTTCAGATCACCGGAGAGTGCCAGCACGGCGGGGAAGAATGCATCAAGCGCGCCGTACGTAGTAGCAGTCCTTTTACCGGTGGTCATCTCGGCGTGGCCGTACCAAAGCTCGCGCTCAGAGTCCGGGCCTACGCGTCTGATTTCATCAGCCAGATATTTATTGATGGCGTTAATGCTGTGCCGCCACATGCGCCGGCAGTCCTGGTCATCAAATAGCAGCCAACACTTCAGCAGATATTCGTAATAACTGTCGATGGCGCCGCTGATGTGGCTATCGGTATCCGTCCACTGGCCGGTCTCGACGTTGATCCAGGTGCCGACCAGTCCGATGGGCGAGCGCCGTTTGTAAATCTCCACCAACGCGCGCTTCGCTTTGTCGTAGAAGACCGGCCGGTCCGTTAGCCTGCTGAGTGTTCCGAACTCAATCAATAACGTCCCGGCCTCCGCGGGATTCGTTTTTTCGCCACGCACCTTACCCGTCTTGAGATTGACGTAACGGTAAGGCAAGCCGGTGGGAGAATCGAAAACGGGCAGCAATCTATTTCCCAAATCCTCAGCGAGGGCCAGCAGGCGTTTGTCGCCGCTCAGTTGATAACTGGAAAGCAATCCGCCCAGCAGGCGAATCGTAATCTCGAAGTTCTGCACGTAAATGTCTTTATCAAATGAGAGATTTCGAGCGATGTAGTTTCTGGTGTCGGCGGCCTCCTGCTTCATTCCCATCAAAATCATCGTGTCGAGGGAGTCAACCGGCGTCATGAGCAAAGGCTGCGCATACCAGTCGTGATAGCTCTTCGACAGCGGCCGCAAATCATCATGGCCCCAGGCATATTTCTTGTAGCCGGACCAGGCGTGAACGAACTCAGCCTTAACTTGCTGGGCTGTCTTTTGACGGTTGACTGGTTGACCCGCAGCGAAGGGAGCGCAGATCGCAAAAGTCAGAATCAGTGCGGGGAGTCGAGTTTTCATGATTGAAGCTGGAGAGTTGTATCACACCGCGCCCGATGTGTTTAAGGATTTAATGGCAGGGTAATCGTGACCAGCAGTCCGCCGCCCGCAGCATTGGTTGCGGCCACTGTTCCGCCATGCAGCCGCACCGAGCGATCCGCTATGGCCAGACCCAGCCCGGCGCCGCCTGAAGCTCGGTCGCGCGCGTCTTCTACGCGATAAAACGGACGAAAGATTTCCGTAAGAGAGCTTTCCGGAACGCCCGGGCCATGATCGCGAACCATGATGGTGCCGTGAGGTGCTTCACCTTTCTTGCTGCCTGCAGTGCAGTGGACCTCGATCTCCACCGCTGTCTTTTCGGCGGTATATTGCACCGCATTGCGTATTACGTTTTCAATCGCGCGGCGCAGTAGTTCTTCAGAGCCGCAAACGGTGCACGGGTCGCAGCTCTTAACCTGGACGGTTCGGTTTCGGCTCCGGGCTTCGAAGTCCGCGTCGTCGGCTATTTGCCGAACCAGTGGCGCCAGATCGACTTCCGCCGTTCGCAAGGCCTGCGCGCCGCTTTCCAATCGCGTTATCGCCAGCAGTTGCCCGATCATCTCGTTAAGGTTTTCCGCTTCGCGTTGGATTCGTTCCAGCGCGCTGATCGCGTCAGGGCCTGAGCGTTGCCGCGCCAGCTCCAAAGCGACATTTAGCCGGGCCAACGGCGAACGCAACTCGTGAGAGATATCGCCCAGCAGTCGACGTTGCGAATTTATCAATGATTCGATCTTCTCCGCCATCAGATCGAAATCTTCAGCCAGCGCCGTCAGTTCATCGCGTCGCCTGCCTAACGATGGTCCAACCCGGGCCGAAAGATTTCCCCGCGCGAGTTCGCGAGTGGCCGCGCGCAGCTTGGTTACCGGAGAGGCGAGATACCGCGCCAGCCAATAACAGAACAAACCGCCAACGAGCAGAATGGCAATCAAGTGCATCGCGTGATGGGCCAGGGGTGGCGGACCCATACTGGGCTGTAGTTTTGCGACCAGCACATACCGATCGCCACGCGCAGAGGTTACCGGCCTGGCCATCAACGGCGGCGGCTCGCCGAATGCCATTTCCGTCTTGTCCGTGTCAAATGCGCGCGCTGCCACTTCGCGGGCGCCGGAGGGCATGCGTCTTCCGCTCAGCTCCTGCAACTGCGGTCCGAACAGCACTGCCCGCAGACCAGAGCCGTTCTGCATCCGGTCCATGTATGCGGCCAGCGCACCGCCGCCCTCGCGCTCGTAGATCTCGGCTGCCGTCTGGGCATACGCTCCGATCGCAATCTCGACAGGTCCATGCATCGGCGGGCCGGGTTCGTGCATTCGCCTTATCTCACCCACGACGAACGTCATTCCGGCCACCACGATTAGCGCGAGGAAGAACCAAACAAAGATTTTGAGAAAGAGAGTGCGCGGCAAAGTGATCACTCTCCTGGGCCCTGTTTGGGTTGGGCGTAAATATAGCCGGCGCCACGCACCGTCTTGATGCGTTCGACATTTTCAACTTGAGGACCCAGTTTTCGGCGCAGGTTGCTGATGTGCATATCGATGCTGCGGTCGTAGGGTGATGAGCTGCGGCCGAGAACGTCTTTCGACAGTTCTTCGCGGGTCACAATCCTGCCCGCCGATCGAAGCAGTCTTTCCAGCAGGTCGTATTCGACTGAAGTTAATTCGACAACCTGGCCGGCGCGCCGCACCACGCGGGCGGCGCTTTCGATCTCTATGTCGCCCGCGGACAGGGTCCGAAGATCGCCGGAACTTTGATCCGAATGCGCCCGGCGGAGGATCGCCCGAATGCGCGCGGCCAGCTCGCGTGGGTTAAATGGCTTGGGCAGGTAATCGTCAGCGCCGATCTCGAGGCCCACAATGCGATCGATGTCATCGCCGCGAGCGGTCAACATCAGCACCGGAATCTGTGACTGTCCGCGAATTCGGCGCAGGACTTCAAAGCCATTTAGCCCGGGCAGCATTACGTCCAGCACGACCAGCGCGTGTTCGCCGGCCAGGGCCCGTTCGGCGCCGGCGTTTCCTTCATGAATTGCCTCGACACCGAAGCCCAGCGGCTCGAGGTATTCAGTCACCAGTTCGCACAGCGCAACGTCGTCATCAATGATCAGAATCTGGTCCATTGTTGTAATCAAACAAACAGCGCATTGTAGCTGATTTGCAGCACGGTCCTCTGTAAAGAAGTGTAAATCGTGACGGAGAGCGGGCTGACAAAACTTTACAAACTCTTTACCGCGTGACGAGAGAATCGAGCGTATAAGAGGTGAGTGCTGAAACAGAGGCCGGGGCCATCGCGTCGGCTAAATTAATGAAGGAGAGTTGACGAATGAAAAATCGAATCTTGATTGGGGCCGGCGTGGCGGCGTTGATGATCGCGACGACGGTCTTTGTGGTGGCCCAGGGAGGTCCCGGCGGGTCGCACGGTGGCGGTCCGCGTGGCGGCGGGCCGGACATGCTTGAGCATATCTCCCGCGCTTTAAATCTGACGGAAGCGCAGAAGACGCAGGCGAAAGCGATCATGGATGCACAACAAACGGCGAGCGAAGCGACGCACGCAAAGTTGGATGAGATTCATAAACAGATCGAAGCGGCGACGGCTGACGGCCAATTCGATGAGGCGCAGATTCGCGCCTTAGCTAATCAGAGCTCGCAACTCATGGCCGACGAAATGGTCGAGCACATTCGAGCACACTCAAAGCTTTTCGCTTTGTTGACTCCCGAGCAAAAAGTGAAAGCCAAAGAGATGCACAAGATGATGGGACCAGGCGGGCCGCATGGACCGGATGGACCGCGTCACGGACCGCCGCCACCTCCGCCGCCGGCGCCGGGCGAATAAGAAGTTGGAGTTTTATTGTGAAAGGAAAGGGTCATCGAGCAGTTCGATGGCCTTTTTTATTGATTCACTCGCAGTGAAGCAATAGCTTCGCTCTTTGGAGTGCGGCGGCCCTGTCGCCGCTTTGGTTTGTGGCCCCTTGCCGCTACCGCAACGAAGAGAACTAAAACGGGTCGCGACAAATCGCGACGAGGGAAAGCGCTGACCGGTCAGCGCACTCCAAAGAGTTCCGCTATGCTCCGGGATCAGCTGAGGAGCTCGAGCAGAATCATCGACGTTATTATCTCCCGGAGGAACTCGGTGGCCGTCAGCGAAAGCGTGTTTGCTGAGTTCGCACAAACATTAATTGGCGCACTTGTATTCCGCGGCGTGGGCGCGCCGGCGGTGAAGTCCACAGAATTCACGTTGGTGTCGCTGCATCCGTTGCTGGCCCGGCGTACGGCGTTCGTGTTGCTGGGCGCAGGCGTAGGCCCGCTGCCCTCAAAACAGTTTGCCGTCGAGCCGTAGCCTACGAAATCAATTATGTTTCCGCCGGTTGTACAAGCGACGTTGAGGGCCGTCGTAGTGTTGACCAGCGCGACTTTGCCGGCAGTAGCAGCCATAGCAATACTGCCGGTGGTGTCCGCCGCCGGTAATGGCGTGGCGCCGCCGGAGCCGGCTGCTTCCTGAACGAGATAATATTGACCGGGCGCGAGCGAGACTGCAGTTAGATTAGTGACGGACCAACTTGATCCGGTCGCGGCCGCCACCTGTACTGACCAACCGGCCAAACTTACCGTCTGGTTTCCACTGTTGAACAGCTCAATGAAATCGTTGGTAAAAGTCGCCCCACTGTTGCCGCCGCCACCGTAAACCTGGCTAATCACAATCTTGCTGATCGGAGTCGGAGTAGGTGACGGTGAAGGCGTCGGCGTCGGCGTTGCTGAAGGTGATGGTGTCGGAGTCGGAGTCGGAGTCGGAGTAGGCGTTGGAGCCGCACAACCAACGAACGATGTTCCATCCAGTTTCAGCCCCGGAGAAAAGCGGCCGACCGATCCCGCGATCGTCGTGTGCTTCACCAAAGGATTAGCGCCGGTGATATCGGGGGTACGAGTTAACGATTGATCGTCCCCGCCTTCGGACCCATGAGTGTACGTCGTCACTATCACGGCGCCGGCATCGCGCAACGTGACGGAGTCACCCGCGTTGTTGAGGCTGAGTTGCCCAGTGGAAGCAACCTGGACAATGACGTTGCCGAAGGTCCCGGTTGGTGTTCCGCCAGAAAACACGAGCACAGCGCACTGATGCGGCACGATCGAACCCGGTGGGAAGGTGTGACGGACCTGTACGCCATCGCTCAAGGTGAAGCCGGAAATGTTTGCGCTGGCCCCCGTGTTGTTAACCAGTTCTACAAACTCATCGTCAGCGGAGTTAACGATGCCGTCGCCATTCGCATCACCCAAAGTGATGTGTGGATCTGCGTGAATTTCGTTAATGATCCATCCGACAACGGGCGCTGGCGTCGGAGTCGGCGTCGGAGTTGGAGTGGGCGTAGGCGTCGGCGTCGGCGCGCGCACGTTGGTTGTTACGGTAGCTGTGTTGTTTCCGGGCTTCGGATCCGGCGGACCCGACGAACTGACGGTCGCTGTGTTGGTAATGCTTGAGCCGGTTTCGTTATTCAAGTTGGCGACAAGAGTAATAGTTCCTGATGCGCCGCCAACGAGTGACGGAAATTCGACAGTGAGGTTGTTTCCCGACCCGCCGCAGACTCCTCCAGCGGTCGAGACGCAGGAAACAAAAGTCACACCAGCGGGAAGGTTGTCCGTAACAGTTACTCTCTGGGCGCTGGCCGCCCCGTTGTTGTTAACAGTCAGTGTGTACGTAACGTCGGCGCCGCTCGGCACCGGATCGGGCGAGGCAGTCTTCGTAATCGAAACATCGGCCGAGGTAAGATCAAGACAACCGGATGCCGCGTTCTGCGGATTACTGCCGGCGTTATTCAGGAAAAAGTCGGAAGCGTTGTTGTTTGTGTCCGTGCCGTTGCCAAAGACGCCGCCCGGCCTACGCTCATAACTCTGATTGCTTGTGTTGTTGGGCAGCGAGGCGAGCGTGGCGCCTTCTTTGTAAGCCGAGCCGCTGCCAAGTCCCACCGCGTCGATGATTGACGTGCCATTCGATCGCGTAATTGCAATGCCGCCGTCATCAGTTATCCCGGTCGCGAACGTTTGATTCGCCGCGACCAGACCGCTGTAACCACCCGACGAACCATTGGCTATCAGATAATGACAGCCCGACCCAAGCGTGGTTCCGGTCGGGATGGTGATGCGGTCGCTGACCGTACCGGCGTTGTTCGACGCGCGAATCTTTAGTCCGCCGATCACCACAGTTGAAGTGTTTGGGTTATAAATTTCCACGAATTCATCTGCGGCGCCGTTGGGCCCGCGCGTGCGAAATTCGCTGATAACAATTTGGCCGGTTCCGGCTTCAACTGTAATAACCGCAGGACTGCTGGCAATGCTGGTGCTGCCGTTGGTCGCGATCGCAGTGATCGATGCCGTGCCGGTCGCAATTGCTTTTATGGTAGCCGTGGCCGAGCCGGTGTTGGACACTACAACTGATTCCACCGCTGCGACAGGCGTATTGTCTGAGGCAAAAGTAATTGTGACGCCGCCGAAGTCGTTTCCCATCTGGTCTTTCGCCTGGGCCGCGAATTGCTGAGTCTCGCCGACCCCAATTGTCGCGGATGAAGGGGAGATTGTGACGCTGGTCAGCACCGGAGCGGGAGGATTAACGGTCAGGCTGGCCGGCGCTGAAGTCACGCCGCGACCTGATGCGCGTATCTCAGTCGAACCTACTGCTGTCCCGGTGGCAACTCCGGTTTGATCAATGGTCGCGAGCGAAGCGCTGCTCGATTGCCAGTAAAAAATTACGCCAGAGACTTCTTTACCATCTGCGTCAAAGGCGCGAGCGGTGAACTGTTGATGGCTGGAAACTTCAATGATCGCCGACGGCGGGGAAACTTCGACGCGGGCAATCGGCGCGCAGGAAGTAAACGGCGCCCCTGTAAGTCTTGTGCCAGGGCTAAAGAGAGAACCGCTGCTACCGCTGGCAGAGGCATGCAAAGAAAGAGCGCCGGTGATGTCGGGCGATCTCGTCAACGATTGATTTGCGTTTCCATTTAGTCCAGTCGATCCGCCATAGGCGATGAAGCTAACAATATTTCCGGACGCATCGCGCAGCGTGATTACGCCCTCAGAGTTTCCCAGCGATAAACCGCTCCTGGCCTTTACGATTTGCGCGTCGCCAAAAACCGGATCTGACGGATTGGGATTTCCTCCACCAAAGACAACGATGGCGTTGCATGAAGACAGAATCGTGCCGGAGACGAAAGTGTGACGGATGACCTCCGAAGTACCCCGAGTCACAACTTGATAACCACTAATGTCGATGTCGCGGGTTGTAGTGTTTACTAACTCAACGAATTCATCCTCGCTGGCGCTGCGCACGCCATCGTGATTTGCATCACCGGCCGTGGTATCAGGTGGATCGGCCAGAAACTCGTTGATAAGAATGTCGCGACTTGAATCTCCGCTAAAGGTGACCGACACGGGATTGCTGTCGCGCCCGTCAGCGGTAACTATAAGATCGACATTGCCGGCGCCCCGCAGGTCAATTGGAACCAGCACATGAATTTCATCCAATCCCGGCAGGTCAGGCGAATGCATAATCGATTCGACGAGCAGTTCGCGCCCGCCTGCGCTAACCGTGACCGTCGATCCGTTTCGTGCGCCGGTGCTGAAGATAACGAGACGCAGACTGCTTGCGCCGGGATCCAATGGGCCGCGAGTCAATGTGTCGGCATTTAGAATGGCGCCGTCGCCAACGCCTTCGCCGCCGAGCAAGCCCTGGTCCCCGAACGTGAAGACACCCGGCGCGGCAAGCAGCGTGACAATGCTGGCCTTACTGGCGAAGCCTTCGGAATTAGTTACTACAACTTCAACGGTTCCCAGGCTGGTTGCGATTGGCACATGGAAATTCACCTGGGTAGGCGAGACGAAGAGTATCTGCGCCGGTAAGCCGTTGACCGTGACGCTGGTGCCGCCGACGACTTTGGGGAAGGTTCCGTCCGCCTGGCGCTGTGACTGTTGGGTCGTGAACGCGAGCGCACTACCGCGAGCGACTGCAATGCTATCCGGCGCCACGGCCTCGTTGGCCGCCGGCTCGTTGCCGAACGAAGCGCCGTTCAGAATCGTGAGCGGACCAAAAGCCGGACGCGGCGTTGTGTTGGTTATGTAGATCTCGGAGTTGTTGTTGAAGTCGCTGTTCGCAACCGCGCCTGAAAGTACGCGAGGAAAACTGAAAGCGACGATCGATCCGTCGTCGTTCAGAGATGAAACTACTTCCGCAGTCGCAGTCGATGGTCCATTTGTTACCCGCGCAAAAACCCCGGTTCGAATATCGTAAGTGAAGAGATCCACACCCGAGTCAGAGCTCGGCGGGATTACCGGTCTGCGCGTGGCGAAGGCGATGCGGCTACCGTCGCCGCTGATCGTAGGTTGCAGTGCGACGTCGATGGCGCGAGTTCCCAGCGCAGTGATTTGTCGCGTCAGATTGTCACGTCCATTAAACAAAAAGACCTGGCTGGAATTCGGAGCGGTTTCCGCTGCCCAAACGACCCGCAGCCCATCGTCACTAATCGCCCTCCCGTAGGTCATCGCCAACTGCGCGGCGCCGGACGCGAGTACGCGAGGGTCAGGCGCACCAGCGCGGTTTTGAATCAGAAGATCCCGCGATGCGCCGAGTTCAATGCCGTTGTCCCGAATGTAGGCCACAGCCGCGCCATTACCGCTGATCTTGGCATCACTGCAGCCGGCAATCCCTGTGGAGTTTGTCAGTTGCGTGAAGCTGAGCGTTCCGGTATCGGAGATGAAGATCTCAAAATTACCGTCGCTGTTTTGGCCCGCCAGATCTCGATTCGAAGAGAAGGCGATGAACCGGCCGTCGTCGGAAATTGACGGCAGGAAGTTCCCGTTCACGGCGCGGCCAGCGGTAGTCCCCGGCGAAGTGTTCGTAATTTGAATTAACTTCGCGCCGTCATAGAGAAAGATTTCCGAGTTGAAATCGGTATTGGTTCCGAGCGGATCGTCCAGCGACGCGAAAGCGATCCGCGATCCGTCTTGCGAGATGGCGGGAGCGGGCGCTCGGGTGGGGCCCATTTGCATGAACGTGGCCGGTTCCATGGAAACGTCCGCCCGGATGGCGCGAAATAGTTCTTCGCCGCCCACGCCCGCCACGTCTTTAGTGGATTCAAACCCGACGATGCGTCCGTCGCCGCTAATCGAAGGATTCACACTGATGCCATCCTCCGCGGTGTGGGTCAGCCGGCGCAGGGACGATTGCATCCGCGCGGTTTGCCAAACGAGGAGACAAAGTGACAGCGCCGCGAGCTGAAGAAAAAAGAAGGAGGTGACGGATTTAGTTTTAGTCAAGCGAGATTTGTTTCAATTGCTCTTGCCGTCCGCGAGAGCGGCCACAGAGGGCCGCCCCTACATAGCAATAGCGTCGATGAGTTAAGGCGGGTTGTTAGAATCCAAACGATCGCGGGGTACAATCGTCAATATGAAGCGCAGGGATCCTACCGCGTCCTGAGGGAAAGACAAGGAATTCGCTGAGGTGCCTTGATGTGCTGGATGCAAGACTTTTTGTGGATCATGAATCGCCATCCCAGGAGAGGGCATGAGCACGAACCGAGCTAAACTTTTCAAATTCATATTTGTTTCTAATGCCGTCCCTGTGAGAGGGGTTCAGGGGAGGGCCTAAGGCGCCCAAAGGGAGGAGTTTCAGGAAGCTATGAAGATCTTGATAGCAGGTGCGACTGGCTTAGTCGGCACGGCATTAAAACCCGCGTTCGATGCGAAGGGATTTAGCATTACCGATCTCGTCCGCAAATCGCCAAACGTCGCGTTGCCGGAAATCGAATGGCATCCCAACCGTGGAGAGATTGACGCGGCGTCGCTGGAAGGCTTCGATGCAGTTATCAATCTGGCGGGCGAAAGCATCGCCGAAGGTCGCTGGACTGACGAGAAGAAGAAACGAATTCGCGAGAGCCGGATTAAGGGAACGCGTTTGCTCAGCGAAACTCTGGCGAAACTTTCGTCACCACCGAAAGTTTTTCTGTGCGCTTCAGCGACCGGGATCTATGGCGACCGCGGCGACGAGATCCTTGATGAAGACAGCGCTCCCGGAAAAGGATTTCTCGCCGAAGTATGTCGCGAGTGGGAAGAGGCGACCCGCGCGGCGAGCGACGCCGGCATGCGGGTCGTTAACCTTCGCTTTGGTCCAATCTTCAGTAAGGAAGGCGGCATGCTGGCGAAGTTGTTGACACCGTTCAAGCTAGGTGTGGGTGGAAAAGTTGGGTCAGGCAAACAATATGTAAGTTGGGTTGCGATCGACGATGTAGTTTCGGCGGTAATGTTTGCCCTGGAAAACGAGGAGATAAGAGGTGGAATAAATATCGTGACCCCGAACCCTGCTACAAATGAAGAATTCACGAAGGCAATGGGGAAAGTCCTGTCACGCCCAACAATTTTCGCCGTGCCCGAGTTTGCGGCGCGCCTGGCTTTCGGTGAAATGGCCAACGAGATGCTGCTCAGCAGCCAAAGGGTCTTGCCGAAACGCCTATCAGAGGCTGGTTATCAATTTCAATATCCGGACCTGGAGAGTGCCCTGCGGCATTTGCTACGCGCGTAAGTGCGCGGAGTTTGGATTTGTAGCGGAGCTCTTTGGAGTGCGCTGACCTGTCAGCGCTTTACCAGGTCGCGACCTCTCGCGACCCATCCACGTTCGTGTGGCGGCAAGCCGCCACTAAAGCAAAGCGGCGACAGGTCGCCGCACTCCAAAGAGCGAAGCTATTTCGCTAATGGAGAGGCTGCTGTGGGTAGCCCGGCAAACTCCGGCAGCGCTTCGAAGACCTCCAACGCATACTTCACATTGTTAAAGGGCGCCGACACCTGGACTCCCTGGATCACGTCACGGACTTCCAGCAAAGACTCGCGCGCGATCTGCAAGCCTTCATCGCGGCCCGCTTCTTTGCTAATCGCTGAGGCGGCTTTCATTCGCTCCATGATCGACGGCGTCACGCGCACGCCCGGGACTTCGTTATGCAGGAACTCCGCGTTGCGGAAAGAAACCAGGGGCCAGATGCCGGCGACGATGGGGACTCGGACGTGCTCAATCCGATCTAAGAACTCGCGAAGTTGATCAGTGTCGAACACTGGTTGCGTGATGGCGTATTGCGCTCCCGCTTCTACCTTGTATTCGAAGCGTTTGATCTCTTCGTCCAAATTGATCGCGCCGGGGTTTACCCCGACGCCAATGCAGAAGGCGGTTGGTTCGCCGATCGGATTGTTGCCCAGGTCCAGACCATGGTTCAGTTTGTTGACCATGTTCGTTAAGCCGATCGCATCGATGTCGAAGACTGCGGTCGCGTCCGGATACGGACCCATCTTTGGCGGATCGCCGGTAATCAGCAGCAAATTCCGCAGGCCGAGCGCCGCCGCTCCCAGCAAGTCCGACATCATCCCCAGCAGATTGCGATCACGGCAGCAGTAATGCAGCACTGCCTCAATTCCAATCGTGCGTTCAACCAGGACTGCAGTCGCCAGGGCGCTCATGCGCGATTGCGCGCGCGCGCCGTCGGGAATATTCACGCCATCGACGCCGGCGTCTTTCAAGAGGCGAATTGCTTGCAGCGTCTTTTCGGCGGCCACACCCTTCGGCGGCAACACTTCGACTGAGGTGACGAATTCGCCCCGCGTGATTTTGCGAGACCAGTGCGATCGCTCTTCCGGCGGGATGACCTTGATGTCGGCTGGAACCATCTCATCAACATGAATGAGCGGCCCGCTGGCGCCGATCGATCTTTGGGCCCGGGGCGAAGCGGCGCGGACAGCATCGGAAATGAACTTGATGTGCGCCGGGGTGGTGCCACAGCAGCCACCGATGAATTTCGCGCCGGCTTGAATAAATCGTTTAGCGAATTTTGACATGTACTCCGGCGAGCACATATAGAACTGCCGGCCCTGCACATCGCGTGGCAATCCCGCGTTGGGTTGCGCCGCCAATTTCTTCTTCGTTACGGCCCGCATCTTCTCCAGGCCGCTGAGGACGATGGCTGGACCTACGCCGCAGTTCAAACCGATTACATCGGCGCCCCATTCATCCAGGCTGGCGGTGAACACTTCGGGAGTAGTACCGAACGCGGTATTGCCATCAACCTGAATCGTCATCTGCGCAATCACGGGCAAGTCGCATAACTCACGCACTGCGCGCAGAGCTTGCTGCATTTCGGTTACATCCGAAAACGTTTCGAGGACGAAGAGATCGACGTCGCCTTCCAACAAGGCTGCAACCTGTTCCTTGAATAAATCCTTCGCTTCATCAAATGACGTTGGGCCATAAGGCTCGATGCGCAGGCCGAGTGGGCCAATTGCGCCGGCGATATGACAATCGCTGGAAGCTTCGCGCGCGAGTCGCGCCGCGGCGATGTTGATTTCGCGCAGGCTGCCTTCCAGTCCGTACTGCTGCAGCTTAGGGGCTGTTGCGCCAAACGTGTTCGTCTCTAAGATGTCAGCGCCGGCGCGGCAATATTCGGAATGAACTTCACGGACCAGGTCGGGCGCCGTCAAATTCAGTTCGTCGTAGGAACGGTTGATGTAGACACCCTTGGCGTAGAGCATCGTGCCCATCGCGCCATCAAAGACGTAGATGCCATCGCGGTCCAGGAGTTCTCGGAAGTTTTTCATGGTCTCGATTGCGGCAGCGCCGCCAACATGCCGTCTTCTTTCAATCCGCAATCCGAAATCTGCAATCCGAAATGCAGAAGTCCCGCGCCAAACAACGCGGGACTTCCGGAAAACTTAGAAGTTGCTTGAGCCGTTCAGGCTCGCCGATGCTGTTTAGCGGATTGTTTTGCGTGGCCGCAAGTCGCCTTAACTCACCACGTTTTTCAAATGTGCTTATACGCTCGTCTCCAGAAAGCTGTCAAGCACAGCTCGCAAGCGGTAGTAGTACGGTTTGCCAACCGAAACCGTATTAACCAACACGAATTCGCGCCGGCAGGCGGGGAAGGATGGTAGCCAGTGGCAAGCGCGCAGCGCGCGGCCACTGGATCCGTATCCCCAATTGGATTGCGCCCCGCACGGGCGCCGGGAGGTAACGGCACTCCTGATATTCCGCGCGCCCTTGC